>Ga0209344_10000056_pt1 | contig 231245 bp, 206 predicted proteins | sample Cruoilmetagenom6_FD_187293 | JGI IMG/M metagenome (GOLD analysis project Ga0209344, IMG submission 187293) | Oil polluted marine microbial communities from Coal Oil Point, Santa Barbara, California, USA - Santa Barbara Oil Seep Sample 6 (SPAdes)... | ecosystem: Environmental > Aquatic >...
CAACTTGCAGGTGGCTGTACCCACAAAACCAGCCCAATTTTTTTATCTTCTCCGTCAATAAATGCACAGAGAAATTCGCAAATCTCTTGTTTATCTCACGCCAAAATCTTTTCTACGTCTTCGTACTTCGACATCAATAGCAAAAGAGTTCGCGCCAGGAATATCCTTTAATGAAGTACTTAATGATGACACCGTCAAAGATGTATCAAAAATTTCTCACGTCTTGATCTGTGCCGGAAAAATATTCTATAACCTCAATCAACACAGGCAAAAGCACAACAGAGAAGACCTCGCAATCATACGCTGCGAACAACTCTGTCCTTTCCCGACCCATCAGTTGCATCACATTATTTACCGTTACCCTCAATCAGGACAGATCATTTAGATACAAGAAGAACCTGAAAATATGGGCGCATGACCTTTTGTACGTAACCGGCTCATCCATGCACTCCAATCTGGATAAGTCTATTCACACGTATTCCGCTTCGAAATTGGAAATCCTATTACAGGGAACGCCATAGTCCATAAACAAGAACAAGAACAACTCATATCTACCGCCTTTGATGGCGAATCACGCAAAAGGTGTGTGATTATCTTCGTATTCCACGGAAGCTTCTCCAGCACTCTCAGGATAAAAACAAGTGACAGACGATCTCTTTCTCCCGCTATCACTCCGTGGTCACACCTTCCAGAATCATGCTCATCATGCACCATTGACCGGAATCGCGCCTAGCCCCATCAGCCCCTAACATAGGAAGTTTCCCACCTTCGCGCATCAAACAAATGACCTGCACAGAACTCCATTTAAAACTCTGTTGCAGAAAAGAGAGCAGAATATCCCTCCTCGCTCCCGAAAGCACGCCACTACTCTTGTAGGACCAGAAATCCGCAGATCTAATTGGATGCATCTCCCGTCACCTTGTCTTACCAAGGTCATTATCGTGCTATCGGAGCAGTATCCACTAGACCACGCGTAAATGCAGGAGTCAGATCCACCCGATGGGTATCAAGCGGGACCTCCCCAAAAAATTGAACAGCGCGGAGATCGAACGAAAGTTCATGGCGCAATGGGCAGAAGAATGCGTATACCAATACGATCCCACGCGTTCACGCGAAGAGACCTTCTCCATCGACACTCCTCCACCCACAGTGTCGGGGTCCCTCCATATCGGCCACGTGTTTTCATACACTCATACCGACTTGTCAGCTCGTTTCCAGCGCATGCAAGGCAAAAACATCTTTTACCCAATGGGCTGGGATGATAATGGGCTAGCGACCGAACGCCGCGTGCAGAATTTGCTGAACATCCGCTGCGATCCCAGCTTATCCTACGATCCTGCATTCGTTCCTGACCCAAAGGCAAAACGACCTTCCTCAGTGAGCAGACGCAATTTCATCGAACTCTGTGGACAAGTCACCAGCGAAGACGAAAAAGTATTCAAAGAATTATGGATCCGGCTCGGCCTCTCGGTAGATTGGGAACAAACATATACCACAATAGATAATTATTGCCGTCGTATCTCCCAAATAGGATTTCTTGACCTCATGCACAAAGGGGAAGTCTATTCCTCATACGCTCCCAGCATGTGGGATCTCGACTTTCGTTGCGCAGTCGCCCAAGCAGAAGTGGAAGACAGAGAAATCCAGGGAATGCAGTTCCACCTTCGCTTTGGTCTCGAAAAAGGCGGAACCCTACCCATCATGACCACTCGGCCCGAACTTTTGGCCGCTTGCGTAGGAGTGGTCGTGCATCCCGACGACAAACGTTACAGCCACATCCTCGGAACCAAAGCTATTACACCGGCCTTCGGCGCAATGGTCCCCATCCATGCACACGAACTCGCTGACCCCGACAAGGGCACTGGGGCCGTAATGGTCTGCACTTACGGAGATGTGGCCGATGTGGAATGGCAAAAAGATCTGCAGCTACACACACGTGTCATGATCGGCCAGGAAGGCCGAATGCTCCCAGTGGACTGGGGAAGCACAGATTGGCCTTCCATCAACCCAGAAAAAGCAAAACACGCTTACGCCCAGATCGTAGGTAAAACTCCAAAACAGGCCAAAGCCCTAATGGCAGAGGTCTTGGCCGACCCAGTAAATGCCGTGGACGGCACTGATAATGCACCTCTCGAAGGCGACCCTATCCCTATTACCCAGCAAGTTCGTTTCTACGAAAAAGGCAAACAACCGCTGGAAATGATCCCCACCAGACAGTGGTTTGTCCGTCTTTTGGACAAAAAAACCGCCATGATCGAGCAAGGACGCAAGATCGACTGGCACCCCGAATATATGCGTCAGCGTTACGAGCATTGGGTGAAAGGACTGAAATACGACTGGTGCGTCAGTCGACAGCGTTACTTCGGCGTCCCGATCCCGGTCTGGCATAAGCTCGACGCCAACGGTGAGCCAATATACGACGAGCCGCTTCTCCCTTCCCCCGACCAATTGCCTATCGATCCCATGACCGACCGGCCATCTGGATTTCACGAGTCCGAACGGGACCAGCCAAACGGGTTCAGCGGAGATGCTGACATCTTCGACACATGGATAACATCATCTCTCACCCCTCAAATCACGAGTGGGTTCGCTACAGACGAAACAAAATTTTCCCGCACATACCCAATGGATATCCGTCCCCAAGCACACGAGCTCATTCGCACCTGGGCGTTTTATACTATTTTCCGTGCGCACGCATTGAACGACACAATCCCTTGGAAAAATGTGGTCATCTCAGGATGGGTGCTCGACCCTGATCGCAAAAAGATGTCAAAATCGAAAGGGAACGCGGTCACTCCAATGGGACTCATCGAGCAGTATGGTTCTGACTCGATGCGCTACTGGTCAGCGAGAGCACGCCTCGGCACAGACACAGCTTGGGACGACTCCATTCCAAAAATTGGCCGGAAACTTGTTACAAAAATCTTTAATGCAGGAAAACTTATCGTAGGACGAATCGAAGAAGCCGGATACCCTAATCTTTCCCTCGCAGACGTGACGAACCCCTTGGATCAGAGCTTCCTCGCTACTTTGGGACCAGTTATTACAGAAGCTAGTAATTCTTTCCAGAATTACGAGACCGCAGCAGCACTCGACTCAGCAGAAACATGGTTCTGGTCTCATCTCACAGACAACCAGCTCGAACTGACCAAAGAACGAGCTTACGAAAAAGACCGATCAGCAATTGCAACATGGTCACTTGCCATGTCCACAATTCTTCGACTATTCGCACCTTTCTTGCCTTTCATTACAGACGAAGTATGGAGCTGGTACTGGCGGGACAATGACATATTGAACCAAAACGACAGAGGAGCCTCAATTCACAAGGCATCTTGGCCTACTGTAGAACAGTGTTTTCCTCCCGGGGCCAAAAGAGATGTCTTTGACCTGTCTGTAGATATCCTTTCCCACATTCGGCGCGTAAAAAGCGAGCAAAACCGCTCCATCAAATACCAAACTAATCTTTTAACTCTTCACGGCAATCCAGTCACACTCATAAAAGCGAAGACAGCCATCGGCGATATCTTGGCGGCAGGAAACGTCACAAAAGCAAAATTCATCGAAAACCCCAAAGACTCTGACTCGCACCTCTCTATCCAACTGACAGACGCCTAAAAGGTTCCAAAACTCAAACGGCCTTGCAGCCCAAGATATTCTTGAAATTGAAGCTATTAAAAAGTGACTTCTTTTTTATCTCATACACCCTGGTGGAAAAAAGCCGTAATCTACCATGTCTATTTGCGTTCCTTTGCTGACGGAAACGGCGATGGAATCGGAGATATCGCAGGTCTACGGTCAAAGTTACGCTATTTCACTCCAGACAGCCTGAATGTCGACGCGATCTGGTTATCGCCATTGCATCCTTCGCCGAATGCAGACTGGGGCTATGACGTCAGCGACTACCTCTCGATCCATCCTGATTATGGAACCCTTGCAGAATTTGACAAGCTCATCCATGAGGCAAAAGCCCAAAATCTCCGGATCCTCTTAGATTTTGTACCAAATCATACTTCCATTATGCATCCCTGGTTCCGCGAAGCAGTCGCAGACCCCACCTCACCAAAACGAGACTGGTACTTCTTCCGACAGCCCCTTCCCGATGGAAGGCCTCCGAACAACTGGACATGCAAATTTGGAGGATCAGTATGGAACCCGGCAGAGAATGCCCCCGATAAGGTATTTTATCTGTCCTCATATTTGCCCGAACAAGCGGACTTAAACTGGCGAAATCCCGAAGTCCAGACAAACATGTGCAAAGTTCTAGATTTCTGGCTCAGTAGAGGTATCGCAGGATTCCGGATCGATGCTGCCTACCGCCTCATGAAAGACCCGGATCTACAAGACAATCCCCTCCACCCAGAACACACAGAGAACAACTCTCCTACATACACAGAACAAATCCACTTACACGACGAAAACCATCCAGATATCCCCAAAGCACTCGCCATGCTGCAATCAACATCGACTCATTTCCAAGGAGTCCTCCTAGGAGAAGTGTTCGCCCATAATCAAGAGCAATATGCGTTGTACTACGGAACGACGGATACTCCATTATTCGACCTGGTATTTGATTTCCACCTAGCAGATGCCCCATGGGACGCGACAGCTTTCAAAGATGTCCTGAAAAATTCGGCAAAAATTTTTCCCACACACGGGTGGCCGGCATGGGCACTTTCAAACCATGATCGTTCCCGACATGCTTCTCGCTATGACCCTAACGATGATTATCCAGAACGAACTATCGCCGCTGCTTTTATCTCAATGACCCTACGTGGGACACCTATCCTTTATATGGGGGAAGAGATCGGAATGCGCGACGTCCCAATTCCTCCTCCAAAAATTCAAGACCCTCTCACATTTCAGGTCCCAGGCATGGGAAGAGACATGGCCCGCACACCTATGCGCTGGCATTCTTGGAAAGAAAATGAAGGAACAGGATTTACTACAGGGACACCTTGGCTCCCCGAAGGCGATGCACAAGAAACCAGAGATGTGGAATCTCAGCGCACCAACCCTTCATCTCTTTTCCATACCTACCGAAAACTACTCATGCTCCGGAAGAGTCGATACTCACTGCAAACAGGAAATCTTTCCTTAGTAGACTCCTCATCCGACATCCTCGCATATACACGCACCCTCAGAAAAGAACATACTCATATTGCAGTGAATATGGGAACAACAACTCTCCCTCTTCCTCAGGTTTTCTCCTCAGGTACGGTACTCCTAAGTTCGGACGAATCTCTCCCCACCGGCACAATCGCTCCTCAAATATTAAGAGCAGGAGATGCCATCATTCTTGCTCAATAAAGCTAGATATAAAAACAATTACTCCAAAATAACCAGAAGAAAAAACTAGAAATAAAACTTTTGATATATGTTCTTTCTAACTATTTCTCTGTCTTATTCACCCCATACGGTGTCTCTAACCGACGGAGAAAAAAAGACGAGAAAAGCAAAAGAACACCCCAGCCTTTTAAGTGAAATGACCGAGTTATCCACCCAAGAATAAAACAAGTAATACCGCCCCATGCACACACCAGCGACCATCTTTCACCACGATGAAAAGAAACCCAAGCCACAATAGCAAGGCGTATATAAAAGACAGCAGCGAACGACACGAGCAATAGCCAGACTGCCACTTTTCCGTTCATGTACCTTTACTTTTCTTTTTCATTGTTGCATCTCCGCTTCCATAACCCCTATAACCCAATCCTGAAACTGCAAAAAAGTTTGGAATGAGGCAAGTAACAGCCCACAAGAGACTATGATTCTGGGGAGAAAAGTAGTCAAAAGAGAAGAAATCCATACCAAGATCACTCTCCGAATTCTCCCCGAACAAAGAACAAACAGGATCATGGCCGATTACAATATCGAGTTTTTTTTCGACCCAGTCTGTCCATTCGCCTGGATCACCTCTCGTTGGATCGTTGACGTTGCTGAACAGAAAGACTTCACTATTAACTGGCGGTTCATTTCACTCAAGATACTGAACGCTGATAGGGCATCTGAAACTCCAGAAAAATACCTCAATGCCCAAAACCGAGGCATGGAACTCTTACGCGTCGCAGCAGCAGCCAAACCAAAAGTAGGCGCAGAAGCAATAGGGCGATTCTATACAGAAGCAGGCACCCTCATTCACACTATTGAACACGATGACACCTTCTTCGACACGCCAATCAACCCAATCCCTCTGCTCAAAAAAGCAGAAATTCCTCTTGAATATGCAGAGAGTGCGACAGACTCCACTCTCGATGAAAAAATAGTGATGGAGACACAAGAAGCACTACAAAGGACAGGAGAGAACCTGGGAACACCTATTATTACTTTTCACCCACCAAACGGAGCATCCTTTTTCGGCCCGGTCATCAGCAAAAAACCCTCATACGAACATGCCGTACCTCTATGGGACGCTGTCATAACTTTGGCAGAATGGCCTAGTTTTGCCGAATTGAAACGGAGTATCCGCGAAGCACCACAGACAAAGTAACGAGCAGGCGTTTCCTATCGAAAAAACCACAATAAAAACATAAATGTAGAATCCTCTCCCCCAACAGGTCTCACACTTTCGCGCATAATCCACTACAATACTGCATGCCCTGCTGGCGAAACCTCTCAAACGATCCTTCCATTCCCCTTTCTACATACCGTGACGCACCATGGCATATAAGAATTCTGCACTGACAAAAAAAGCAAGTTGGGAAAAAAATACCTCAAACCCATCAGCCAACTGCTCAAAATCAGAGATCCTCAATCAGCACACGGAGGGACTCAAGCAAACGAACACGGTCTTGCGCAGTTCGCCCGAGTAGGGAAACATTAAGAATAGTTACACCCGATTCTTGAAAAGCAGATAGGCGTTCTTTCACATAGGAAAGCGGACCAATAATAGAAAGTGCTTCCAAAAGAGAATCTGGAACTCTAGCTGCGGCTTCTTCCTTGCGACCATCCAGGTACAGATCTTGAATATCCCGAGCAGCTTCTTCAAATCCATAACGTCGCACAAGAGCATTGTAGAAATTCTGATCCCTCGCGCCCATCCCACCGATATACAAAGCTAGCATAGGTCGAGCGATATTACGTAGTTCTTCAAGATTTTCCCCAATAGCAATTGCCCCTCCAGCCACAATCTCGAGCGGAGTAAGCATAGGATCGCGAACTTCTGCCCCTCTTTCCAGCGACTTGCCCCACACAGACTTCGCCTTCTCAGGAATATAGAAAGCAGGCATCCATCCATCTGCAAGTTCGGCTGTCATCGCAACATTTCGATCACCAAGTGCTGCCACAAAAATCGGAATATCAGCTCGCAACGGACGCGTAATAAGCTTCAGAGACTTTCCCAATCCCGTTCCTTCACCTTGAGGAAGAGGAATAGAGTAGTACTTACCCCGGTATTCTAGAGGTTTCCGTTCCCATACTTTTCGGCAAATTTCAATAACTTCACGCGTACGTGCGACAGGAGCATCATAAGGAATTCCGTGGAATCCTTCGATAACTTGAGGGCCGGAAGCTCCCAACCCAAGAACACAACGCCCCTGAGAAAGAGCATCCACTCCCGCTGCTGTCATTGCAAGAAGAGAGGGTGTCCGACTGTAAAAAGGTATGATCCCAGACGCTATAGAGACTTGTTTCGTTTTCGCCGCGAGGTATCCCATAAGACTGACAGCGTCAAAGCCATACGCCTCAGCAACGAAGACCATGTCGAGCCCTGCCTGTTCAAGAACGACCACTTCTTCAACAGATTTATGAAACCCTCCCGCGTAACTCAAAGACGTAGCAATCCGCATCTTTCCTCCTGTGTTCTCACGACGCACTTATCATGCTACGTCCCTGTCCTAGCTTTTTCTCCTCAAAACGCCCTATTCCCGACAAATCAGCCCGCTTTTCTCACAGCACTTTTGTCAGAATAGTCCGATATTGGGCCGTGTTTGTCCCCACCGTACTGCGTTCGTCCCCACCATACGAGGAACATCCGCGCAACCAACCCCGCCTCCAAAAACCTCTACCGCCATGAAAACCCAGAAATATGCCTATTGCAGGAAGTTTGTCCTCAGAAACTCATCAACAACCTTATCGTGAGCTTCTCACATCGGAATGACAGCAGTCGTTGTCCACTATGGTCAGGTGTCGAGTACCATCGATTCGAGAAGATCTGAGAGGCGCACTTCTCTTGTCCTCCGCAAACACCAGCAGGCTACCCGGCGACCGCGTCGGCAAAGAGCATTCTCCAGCTTCCTCAGAAGCCCCTGCTGATAATGAATCCCTCAACGATAGTTATGAGCCGATCGTAACAAGCTCTTCCTATCCGACTCCCGAAGCATCTATCCGCCCTGATAAAAATCTCGGATGGATTGCTCGCCTCCACCCAATCTTGCTTTTGTTCAAAACGCGCATCATCATCAGTCTCACCGCTTCTCTCGTCGGAATGGCAGCCCTTGTGTCCATTCCGAAAGTGTTGGGAGATGCTATCGATGCGGTAGAGCAAGATCAGGATGTCGCCCCTTACGCTATTGGACTGCTCGTTTTGGGATTATTACGTGGCATCGGTAGTTACATAGGGCGAGGAGGCTTGCAAAAAGTTGGATTCCGTATGGAATTCCACCTCCGTACGATGCTCTATAACCACTTTTTACACCAGCCTTATGCCTTTTATGACACTGTGCAATCAGGCCAGCTTATATCAAGAGCAAATTCCGACATCCGGTCTATTCAGATGTTCCTTTCTTTTGCTCCAATCATGACTCTACAAATTTTTACTTTTGTAAGTGCAATCATACTCATGCTTATTATCGACTGGCAGCTTACGCTCATTTCCCTTGCCCCGCTTCCTGCCGTCTATTATTTTGGCGTTCGTCTACGAAACAAAATTTTTCCAGTTTCTTGGATTGCACAAGAACGCCTCGCAGATATCGCCACTCTCGTAGAAGAAAACATATCTGGAGCCCGTGTTATCCGTACCTTTACTGCAGAGAAACAGCAGATTAAAGAACTCCTCAAAAATGCGGAACGCCTCAAGTGGATAAACGTTTTCATCGGTGACACTCGAGCACGTCTCAATCCTCTTATTGAAGCCCTTCCTCGTTTCGGGACAGTTGCCGTTCTCTACGTAGGAGGAGAGAAAGTCATCGATGGCCAACTACAAGTCGGCACTATTGTAACTTTTAGCGCTTATGTAGTTCTGCTAGCAATGCCATTTCGTTTTCTTGGCTTCCTCTTAATGATGGGCCAACGTGCAAAAGCCTCAGCAAATCGCATTTTCGAAGTATTCGATACCAAACCATCGCTCACGGACAGCATTGACTCCGTTCGCCTCGACAACCCGGTCGAAACAATCGAAATAGAAAATATAAACTTTGCCTATAACAATGCCGATCTCATCCTAAAAGATCTTTCGCTTCGCGTTAAAGCTGGAGAGACTATCGCTCTTGTTGGAAGTACCGGATCAGGAAAATCAACACTAAGTCGTCTTCTACCTCGCTATTACGATCCTCAAAGTGGAAAAATTACATTCGATGGTATCGACATCAAAAATTTCACTCTCTCAAGTCTCCGCGCTCATGTCGGTGTCGTCTTCGAAGAACCATTTCTTTTTGCAGCATCCATACGAGACAATATCTCTTTCGGACATCCCGATGCTCCAATAAGTGATGTAGAAAACGCTGCAAAAGCTGCATACGCCCACACTTTTATAACAAACCTTCCAAAAGGGTACGATACCGTCATTGGGGAACGAGGATACGATCTTTCCGGTGGACAACGGCAACGTCTTGCGCTGGCACGGGGTCTTCTCATTAATCCCCACATCCTTATTTTGGATGACGCCACAAGCGCTGTAGACGTTCAAACTGAAAAGAAAATCCACGAGGCACTTCAGCAAAGATCAACCAAAAGCACAACGATCCTCATAGCGCACCGTCTCTCAACTATTGCTCTTGCTGACCGCGTTATTCTGCTCGACAAGGGCAGGATCATCTCAGATGGCACTCACTCGGATTTGCTCGCGACAGATCCTCGCTATGCCGAGATCCTGAACCAGATCGCTAAACCAGAAAAAGTTCTCCCCTCAGATGGAACAAACTTATGATCTGGACATCAGGAGGAGGACGCGGACCTGCCCCAACGCGAGGTCTTCCTTTTGCAGGAGTCCCTACAGAACTACAAGAACGTGTTCAAGAGATTCGAGATAAAGAACCCGACCACTCGATACCTTCGGTCGAGTTCTCTCAAACCACACGCAATAAAGACCTCACAATCAGATCTTTATTGCGTCCATACCTACCCCGTCTCCTACTCGCTATTGGTTTCGTAACCTTAGAAACTATTGCTGCACAAAGTGGCCCATTTCTTACAAAAATCGGTATTGACGAGGGTATCCGCCCAGGAAACAAAACTGTTTTATTGCAAGTAGCGCTAGCTGCTCTCTTTGCCGTTATCGGGCAAGCTATTTTTGGATGGAGACGGATCGCTATCACAATCCGTCTCGGAGAAATACTCTCCAAAGACACACGCGTCAAAGTATTTTCTCATATCCAAAGACTGCCCGTAGGATTTTTCACAAAAGAAAAAACAGGGCGATTACTGTCGCGCATGACAAGTGATATTGACTCGTTGACAGCACTCTTCCAAGATGGCCTCGTAAGTATTGCTCTGCAAGTCCTCACTATGTGTTTTGTAACGGGCATGATCTTCTACTTAGATCCTTTTCTTGCCCTCATAACTTTTATTTTAGTCATCCCCTCCATGACAATTCTCACTATCTGGTACCACCGTAGTTCTGAAAAAGCATTTAGCCAGGTGCGCGATCGAATTGCTGATGTTCTCTCTGACTTACAAGAAAGCCTGACCGGCATACGAGTCATCATCGCGATGAACCGACAAAAACATAATATTTTACATCATCGAAATACAGTAGGAAAATATAGAGATACCAATTTTCGTACCGCGAATATCAATGCTATTTACGGGCCTTCCTCAGAAATGATTGGCATTACCTCGCAGACCTGTGTTCTGGTAATCGGGGGCATCATGCTCAAAAATGGTGATCTGCAGGTTGGAACACTTACAGCTTTTATACTTTACTTAACACAATTTTTTGCGCCCATTCAACAGCTCGTCCAACTTTATACGGTATACCAACAAGGACAAGCATCTCTAGGTAAGTTGACAGAACTTCTCGTTACCACTTCAGACGTGCCCGAAGCTCCAAATGCCCGCTCGCTTCCACCCGTGAGAGGAGATATCCTTCTCGACCATGTCACTTTTGGATACGATGCAGCTACTCCGATTCTCTCAGATATCACTTTACATATTCAGGCTGGAGAAACTTTCGCCCTTGTCGGAGAAACTGGTGCCGGAAAATCCACGGTAACCAAACTTATCACGCGATTCCATGATCCTCAACAAGGAACAGTCCAAGTGGATGGTATCGACCTACGAGAAGTTACTTTCGAATCCCTTCGTAGCCAGCTTGGTGTCGTTCCACAAGAACCTTTTCTCTTTCATGGTTCTATCCGAGACAACCTCATCTTCTCCCGATCAGAAACTTCCCAAACTGAAATCCAGGAAGCATGTGACGCAGTAGGACTCAACGAGCTAATAAACCGCCTCCCTCACGGCATAGACACGCAAGTACATGAAAGAGGGTCTTCGTTGTCATCAGGCGAGCGACAGCTACTTTCTTTAGCCCGAGCATTCCTTTCAAAACCACGAGTTCTTATTCTCGATGAAGCAACCTCCAATCTCGACCCAAAAACAGAGAGTTCCATCGAACATGCTCTTGACTTACTCTTAGAAGACTCTACTGCGATCATTATCGCGCACCGGCTTACGACAGCACTGCGTGCCGACCGTGTAGCGGTCATGCACGCAGGCCGAATTATCGAAATTGGCACACACGACAGTTTACTTGCCCAAAATGGTCATTACGCCTCACTTTACCGAACATGGATATCTCACTCCGACACTTCACCAAGTTAAATTTTCACACCTCACTCAAAAATACGATAACATATTTTATACAACGTACAAGTTCGGGATAACTGTTTATGAACAGAAGAGAGCTACTGGTATCCACAGGAGCAGGCATTGCGGGAATGGGAATAGGGGCAACGGGTACTGTCTTGGCTAGTAGCCAACAAGACTCCGACCGCACTCGATCTTTCGAAGCCGCAGGACCTGACTTACCACGAGGAACACACCGCATGATCTGGTCTATCGAGACAGACCAGCCTTACCTTGCACTTACTTTCGACGACGGACCAGACCCCGACTTCACCCCAAGAGTTCTAGAAATACTCCAAAAATATAAAATACAAGCGACTTTCCCAGTAATGGGTTTCAATGTAGAAAAAAATCCAGCACTCTTAGACGCAACATTAAAAGCTGGACACGAAATCGCAAATCATACTTGGACACACCAACGTCTTAGTCTTCAAGATGATAAAGTAACAAAAGAACAGCTTCATCGCTGTCATGACATCATTCGAAACTACAGCGACACGCCTCTACGTTTCTTCCGAGCACCCCGAGGAGAAGTATCTGGATCGTGCATAAGATACGCACAAGAAATAGGATATACAAGCCTTCTCTGGTCGGTCACACGAGGGCCGGGAAAAGAAACCAATCCTCGTCATGTCGCCTCGTATATGTCAAAAACAGTAAGACCCGGATCCATCGTGCTTCTTCATGATGGAATTGGAGCAGGCACGTTCAACCGTCAAGCAAATTTTGCCCGAGAACTTCACGAAAAACGATCCGTTGAAGTCAAAGCACTCCCTGAATTTATTGAGCGCACACTCGAATCAGGCATGGAATTCATCACCGTTAGTAAACTAGCAGACATCGGCAAATAGCACTCTTCCTAAAAGTATTCTCAAACTCCAACTCACAAATGAATACACCTCATTAGTAACACGAATCTTCTAAGAATGTACGTCTAAACAGCGGCAAACAATGAAGACAGCTCCAGGAACCCCACTCCATCGGTATAGAAGTCTGATTTCCACTTGAGACGCGTCAGGAAACGACCGCCCGGCAACTCGCGTGCTTGTGTCCCCGTCCCACTATCTACATTTTTCCCTCTTGAAATTTTTCCTGCAGAAGGACTACCAAGAGAACTGCCAAGCGAACACCACTCTCCTATTGGGGTAGTTACTCCGTCTAGGACATTTCCAAGGATTTCATACCAATGTCCTCTTTCATCTACAAAAACCATCTTCACTCTCTCTGGCCAACCCAAAGAGTCGGAAATAACACTTGCGCGCCCAGTTTGTACCGAAAGTACTTGTTCCCCGTCCCACACAAGGCCTACAAGGAAGTCTTCAGGCCGAACCAAACCGGCAACTCTGTCGACACAAGGAGAGCTCCATAAGTTGAATACAAGCCTGTGCTGACCCACTTCCGGAAACGTCTTCGCCAAGCTCGCCTCATTCGACCTTCTCTCCCGATAGGGCAGACAACCAGAAAACGAGAACATCTGATGGCGAAAAGGCACGCTCCCCCATGCATGATGCCGCAACCCGTAGCCAGAAAACCCAATGGTCTCTGCACCGATGAGTAAGTCACCTCCCCATTCCCCTGTTTGCATATATAGCGCATAACTTCTCTCACCATTTGTAGATGCCGTTGGAGGAAAAACGACTTCGGGAGGAGCATCTGCCTCAAAATCCAGTTCGATTCCTACTGGGAGCCGTTCTCCACGATCGCTCCCCAACAGCTCCCGACCCGTCTCAACACGTAGCCCGTAAGACTCGACAGAAAGGCTCCACCGTTGTAAAGGATCTTCTGGAACATACGCGCACCACAAAGCATCTGCTCGCACACCAATGTTTTTTGACAAGCGCAGCAACGCAACGTCAAGGTCGAAAACAACAACAACCTCATGCGGTCTCACCAATAAAAGACTGTACTCGGCCCGTTTTTCCTCATACTGGTAGGCAATTCGCGTACACCCCCCAATCCCCGTCTTCGGATCTCCCCACTCCATGTACCACACATCGCTCCACCTCGAGCGGTTGCCTACTCCGGGGGGAAGAAGATGAGGAAAATCGTGTTCGGGATCAAGGTCCATATCAACCTGGCATCATCATCAAAAATATTCTCATTACTCAGTCTCCTCTTCCCGGGCTCAAATTTCCCAGACTTTGGCTTGTTTCCCGGTTCTTTGCCTTTCGGTTCTTTGCCTTTCGACAGGTGTGAATACTCATTAGAGGTGTAGGAGACGCCAGGATCTGCTTTATCCCTCTTTATCATCCCGCTAGTTCAGCTTGGGTGCACTATCCGCAACACACCACCAAAACTGCACCCAGCAACTTGGCAGACAGCAGAACCAACTCCGCAAGCAATTACCCAAAAACGAAGCCACAAAACCCCAGGCATACAAGTATCCTCAAGGCCTCTGCTTACAATCCTTGCCACCCAACAATCCAGGTCGAAAACCCCAAGGGCATTACCAGGATAAGAAGTAATAGGGACGAGAAGGCAAAACACTCTAGAATTAGTGGACTCTATACAGAGGACACGTTCCCCTTTCCCCATCCAAGAGAGCACTCCCTTCAACCAAACGCCCTGCTCACACATCCATAGAACCCTCTTGCACTCTGATCGCAGGCAGCGCTCCCCCTCCAGTAAACACATGTCAAATATATACGTACAGAACTCTTTGAGAAACGTCGCCATCGTGGCACATGTCGACCACGGAAAAACAACTCTCGTCGACGCCATGCTCTGGCAGTCAGGCGCCTTTCGTTCCAATCAGAACATCGCATCTCGCGTGTTGGACTCCATGGATCTTGAAAAAGAAAAAGGGATAACAATCCTGGCAAAAAACACAGCCATCCATTATCAAGACGTCAAAATCAACATCATCGATACCCCCGGGCACGCAGATTTTGGCGGCGAAGTGGAAAGGGGGCTCACAATGGTAGATGGAGCTCTGCTCCTAGTGGATGCTGCAGAAGGACCACTTCCACAAACCCGATTTGTCATAAGAAAAGTACTCGAAGCAGACATTCCCATTATCCTCATTGTCAACAAAATCGACCGACCCGACGCCCGAGCGGAGGAAGTCGTCAATGAGGTCTACGATCTTTTTCTCGATCTCGACGCGCAATATCACCAGATCGACTTCCCGATCCTCTACACAAACGCCAAAAAAGGAACAGCATCTTCCTCTCTTGCATCCCCAGGCACTGACCTCGCGCCACTGTTCGACGTGCTCCTCGATACTATTCCGGCCCCGGTCCATCAGCCCGATCATCCCTTCCAAGCTCTCGTCACAAACCTCGATGCCGATCCTTATGTAGGACGGCTCGCACTCTGCCGCATACACCACGGAAAAATCCGTGCAGGCCAGCAAGTCATGTGGTGTCGTTCCGACAACACGCAGGAACTTGCAAAAATCTCAAACCTTTACATCACGGAAAAACTTGAACGGGTCTCAGTCGCCGAAGCAGGACCGGGCGAAATCATCGCAGTCGCCGGCATCAGCAACATCACCATCGGCGAAACACTCGCAGACAAAGAACATCCACGTCCACTTCCACTTATCACTGTGGATGAGCCGAGTCTGTCCATGACGGTCGGTATCAACACTTCTCCCCTCGCTGGCCAAGACGGAACAAAGCTCACTGGACGCATGCTCAAAGAACGGCTCGACACTGAACTTGTGGGAAATGTATCGATAAAAGTCAACCCTACGGCCCGCAACGACACCTGGGAAATACAAGGAAGAGGCGAACTCGCTCTCGCTATTTTTATTGAGACTATCCGCCGAGAAGGTTTCGAACTTACGGTGGGAAAACCCCAAGTAATCGTCAAACACATCAACGGACGTCCACAGGAACCAGTGGAAGCGCTTACGATTGATGTCCCTGAAGAGTTCCTCGGAAATGTCACGCAAATGCTGGCATCCCGCAAGGGCAATTTTCTACAAATCATCAACCATGAAACAGGGTGGGTCCGCCTAGAATACAAAGTTCCCGCACGAGGACTCATAGGGTTCCGTACTGAATTTCTCACCGAAACTAGAGGAACCGGCACTTTGCACCATGTGTTTGACAGCTATGAACCCTGGCATGGCGAAATTCGAACTCGTGCGACAGGAAGCCTTGTTGCCGACCGCCGAGGACAGACCACTGCCTACGCACTCACCAACCTGCAAGAAAGAGGATCTCTGTTCATTGCTGCCGGTATCGAAGTCTACGAGGGGATGATCATTGGGGAAAGCCCTCGGCCTGATGACATCGACGTAAACCCCACAAAAGAGAAAAAGCTCACTAACATGCGAGCTTCCGGCAGTGATCATTCAGTCTCTTTGGCGACACCACACACGCTGTCTTTAGAAAAAGCTCTGGAGCATATCGCCGAAGACGAATGTATTGAAGTAACACCAACCAGGATACGTCTCCGGAAAGCAGAACTCGACGCAGGCAATCGACACCGGCTTCGCAAACAGCGCAAGAAGCCGTGACCGGATCAGTTTTCATGCCTCTGACCTGCCTCTACCCACACAGCCCTCAACCGAAACACCCAGCGTTCTTCGATGGGTGCACACACGGCGGTCTACCGCAGAAACTGCACCCATCATCACGCCTCGCATTTCTTCCCACTCTCCAAAATAATGAGGAGACCACACCAAGAAGGCCACATGACACATCACGTTCAGGGTATCGTCGCCCGGTCAAAGGGGAAAGCAATTGTAATCGAACCCGTTCTCGTGCCAGATCCGTCTCACAGCGAAGTGCTGGTACGCGTGCAGGCCTGCGGTGTCTGCCACACAGACCTTCACTACCGGGAAGGAGCGATCAACGACGAATTTCCTTTCTTACTTGGTCATGAGGCAGCTGGTGTCATCGAGGCTGTCGGCGACGAAGTCGCTCATCTACAAGCTGGTGATTTTGTCGTGCTGGCATGGCGGGCACCTTGTGGACACTGCAGATCCTGCAAAAAGGGACGCCCTTGGTACTGTTTTGACAGCCGCAATGCCCAACAGTCCATGACGCTGCAAGATGGAACGCCCCTTACCCCAGCACTCGGCATTGGAGCTTTCGCCGAACTCACACTTGTCGATGCAGGTCAAGCTGTGAAAGTAAACCCTAAAGCAAAAGCAGAGGCAGTAGGTCTTCTTGGATGCGGAGTCATGGCGGGCCTTGGTGCGGCCATGCATACAGGGAAAGTAACCCAAGGAGACAGCGTCGCAGTTTTCGGCTGCGGAGGAGTCGGCAACGCCGCAATCCAAGGCGCACGTCTCAGCGGGGCCACCACAATCATTGCAATCGATATCGACGCGAGAAAACTAGCTTGGGCCAGAGATCTTGGTGCCACTCACACGGTGAACGCAATAAGTGTTGACGCTGTTGAAGCTGTCCGAGAACTCACCAACGGAAACGGCGTAGACGTCAGTATCGAAGCCGTAGGAACTCCGGCAACACTGCAACAAGCGTTTTACGCACGAGATCTTGCGGGAACAACTGTGCTCGTTGGTGTCCCGGACCCGTCCATGACAATCGAATTTCCAATGATCGATATTTTTTCTCGTGGCGGCTCACTCAAATCTTCTTGGTATGGAGACTGCTTACCCACAAGAGATTTTCCGATCCTTGTCGATCGGTACCTTGCCGGAGATCTCAACCTTGACCGATTCATCACCGAGATTATTGAACTTGACCAGGTCGAAGCTGCTTTCCATCGAATGGAACAAGGAGAGGTTCTTCGTTCTGTCGTCCGTTTTCCGCAGACAAATATCAACGCGCCATCTGAAGACAAGTGAATGTTGGCAAATGGAGACCAAAACCCTTACGGATTTTTTGTGATCTTCATGCTCGCACAAATGACATACCTCCCAATCTTCTTTCGCTCTCCCCTGCTAAAATCTGGAGAGATTCCTGCCTGCTTCATTCCACTTTTCACCTACCCTCTCTCTTTTTTACCTTGCAATATGGCTTCCCGCTCGCATGTACACCTCTCGCAAATGAGCACAGTGATGGTCAACCGAGCACTCTCCGCGGAAAAGCTTCTCATGCGCCACGCCCGGCGCAAACAATGTGCAAAAAAAGAAAACCGACTTCATGCACAAAGTCGAACAAGCGAAGGTGTATTCAGCCTCAACGACGCTCGGGAAGCCGGCTTCTCCGGGCGCACCATTCAAGACCGATATCAGCAAATGCACTTTCATCGACCTTTTCGCGGGGTATATGCACCTGCCGGCATTCCCCTACAAGACCGAGCGCTCTGTCACGCGGCAGTAAAGCGCACCGCCCCGGATGCTGCCTTATCAAAAACAAGTGCTCTTTGGTGGTATGGAATAGTGAACAAACCACCAACCTATACCGATTGCCTGCTACCCCACGCCCGACGTATACGCAGGATCAGGGGGATCCGAGTTTCTCGCACAAGAACATTCACAAAAAAAGACATAACCGTATATAACGGCATTAGAATCACGACTCCTGAACGAACTTTCGTAGACACAGCCCATCTCATCAGCGGAAATATAGAAATGCTGATCGACAAAGCTATCCGCGAAAATCTCACCACTATCCCCAAACTGATCACTACCGCGATCCGACTTCTCCATCCCAAACGACCAGGAGCAAGAATTCTTTTATCAGTGATCAGCAAGCTGCCCGACGTACTTCACAAAACTCGCAGCCCAATGGAAACATTTTTCGCTTCCTACCTGACCAAGCGCAATCTCCCCAGCCCTGATCTTAACGTTCCCATAAAAACTGACACTGGAATCTACGAATGCGACTCTCACTTCACGTCTACCTCAACAGTTATCGAAGTAGACAGCAAATATCACGACGGCCCGTTCCAAAAAGCCCGTGATCAAAGAAAAGACGCCGCCTTGGAACGGTCTGGCAAACAAGTCCTTCGCGTTCGATACAAAGATCTCAAGGGGTATTCCCCTCGCAAATTTCTCCGAGAATTGCAATCGGCTCTTTCTCCATCCAAACCCAAAAACAAAGAAGAAACAACCTAGAACACGATTACTCACAAAAAAGAGACATCCACTTGGCGCCTCGTCTTCAACACACACCCTTCGCAGCGAGCAATCCTGCCAAAACAGAAGGAGCTACCTGCGGAGCATGCTTTTCTTCAAGCTCTCTCTCCCCAAAAACAGAAAATCTCCCACTCGACCTCCTTAGAAGAGAAATAGCTAGAACCTTTGGGTGCAAGAAACGCAACTTATCAGGTCACCTGCACTCATCATCCAGGAAGGAGTTTCTTACCAGGATCGACAGAACCCCCACAACCCTCCGAATAAGGGCACAAATAACTAACACAATACTAAAGTATATCTAGCTTTATATGGAACTTGACGTGACCAAACAAGATGCAAAACAAATGACAAAGATCGCAGAAAAAAAAGGAAAACTTCTCGTTCTCCTTCCTGGAATGGGAGCTGTCTCCACTACTTTTATAGCGGGCGTCGAAGCTGTCCGTTCTAATAACGCCAAACCAATCGGTTCACTTTCTCAAATGCAGACAATCCGAATTGGGAAAAGATCCGAAAACAAAAATCCCCTCATCAAAGATCTTCTCCCTCTCACACCACTAGACAACCTCGTTTTTAGTGGGTGGGACATATTCAATGAAAATGTCTTTGATGCCGCGGTTAGATCACGTGTTCTAGATAAAAGCGATTTGGCTCCTTGCGAAGAATTCCTCAAAGAAATCCGCCCTATGCCAGCAGTTTTTGACAGAAACTACGTTCGCAGACTCAATGGATCACACATCAAAGAGGGGAAAACAAAATACGAACTCGCTGAACAATTGCGCAGCGATATTCTTACCGCGATTACCTCCACTGGAGCAGAACGGGCAGTCATGGTGTGGTGTGGATCTACTGAAATCCACCTCAATCCAGCACCTTGTCACATGGATATCGATTCATTCGAACGGGGCATGAAAGAAGATGACCCCGCCATTTCTCCCTCACAGCTTTATGCCTATGCAGCTCTATCAGAAGGTATTCCCTACGCAAATGGCGCCCCGAATCTTTCTGCAGACGTCCCGGCATTAGAGCAACTCGCAATAGAAAAAAAAGTTCCTGTCACTGGAAAAGACTTCAAAACCGGGCAGACACTCATGAAGACTGCTCTCGCCCCTGCTTTTAAATCCCGTATGCTCGGGGTCACAGGATGGTTTTCCACCAATATTCTTGGAAACCGAGATGGCGAAGTTCTCGATGATCCCGATAGTTTCAAAGCCAAAGAAGTTACAAAATCAGGCGTATTAGACACAATACTTGAACCTGAATCATATCCAGACCTTTACAAGGATCTATACCATAAAGTACGGATAAACTACTATCCCCCACGAGGAGACCAAAAAGAAGGCTGGGACAATATTGATATTTTCGGATGGCTCAACTATCCGATGCAGATAAAAGTCGATTTCCAATGCCGAGACTCCATTCTCGCCGCACCTATCGTCCTCGACTTGGCTCTTTTTCTTGATCTCGCACAACGTGCCGGCAAGTACGGAACCCAAGAATGGCTGTCTTTTTACTTCAAGAGCCCGCACGTCAATGTGGGTCATCTCCCAGAACATGACCTATTCATTCAACACCTACGTCTGAAGAACACCCTACGTGTCTTCGCCGGAGAGCAGCCCCTTACTCATTTGCCCGAAGATCTCGATATATAGAATGCCTTCTACAGGAGAACAACCCCTGCAAAAGCCCTGCTGTGGCCAAGCGCCAACTCTCACCATCTCGCGCTGCCCAGGCTTGGGTGCATTCCCAGTGATAGCTTGCGCGAGCCGCACCCGAATAAACTTCAGAACAGAATCCAAAGCCAACCCACAATTTCACGCCTCATCGCGATAACGTGTGCTGAAGCGAGACGATACGTATGCGCGTCCGTCTAAAAACACACAAAAAAGAACAGCATGCTGTTCACAAGCATCAGAAATATCCCAGTTATCTACGCAACATCGATACCATCGGTATTCTTATCAAAGCCGTAATACTCACAATGACATGCAGGGGGGCCTCATGGAAGCAAGCCAAGACCGTAACAAGATCTATATAGACGGGGCATGGATACCTTCAACCAGCACAAAAACCATCGATGTCATCCACTCCGGAACCGAAGAAGTCGTTGGACGCATTCCAGACGGTTCTCCCGAAGACGTCGACAAAGCAGTAGCAGCAGCCAAACAAGCCTTTCCTTCATGGTCCACCACATCCATTGAAGAACGGGCCAAATATCTCCAAGGCATCGCCGAGGGCCTTCAAGCCAGAATGCCAGAAATCGCCAATATTGTGGCGCAGGAACTGGGAATGCCTCTGACAATGGCAGGCCCCGTCCAAGTGGGCATGCCTCTCATGTCCTTTTCAATGATCGGCCCTGTGATCGCGTCTTTTCCCTTTGAGGAGCAGGTAGGGTCATCGCTCATTGTCCGTGAACCCATTGGGGTTGTGGGAGCGATTACACCCTGGAATTACCCCCTTCACCAGATCGCAGCCAAAGTCGCTCCAGCATTGGCAGCCGGCTGCACAGTCGTTCTCAAACCAAGCGAAGTTGCACCGCTCAATGCTTTCATCCTCGCTGAGATCATTGACAGCACGGGTCTTCCTCCTGGAGTGTTCAACCTCATTTCTGGTGTAGGACCGGTTGTTGGTGAAGCCATCGCCTCCCACCCAGATGTTGCGATGGTGAGCTTTACCGGCTCCACGAAAGCAGGAAAACGCGTCGCCGAACTCGCCTCGGAAACAGTGAAACGAGTCGCACTCGAGCTAGGCGGCAAAAGCGCCAACGTCTTCCTCGAAGGCACAGACCTCGCCAAAGCTGTCCCAGATGGCCTCATGAAAGCTTTCATGAACTCGGGACAAACATGCAGTGCACTTACCCGTATGATTGTTCCCCGTGACAAACTCGCCGAAGTCGAAGAGCTCGCTGTCAAAGCGGCAGAGAACTTCACTGTGGGAGATCCCTTTGACCCCACTGCCAGATTGGGACCTCTTGTCTCGAAACGACAGCAAGAACGGGTCCGCGGCTACATTCAAAAGGGAATCGACGAGGGAGCAAAACTTCTCATTGGAGGCGCAGAGCAACCCGAAGGCAAAGAAACCGGTTTCTTTATCTCGCCCACGGTGTTCTCTGAAGTCGACAATAAAATGACAATCGCCCAAGAAGAAATTTTTGGACCGGTTCTCTCCATCATCCCTTATGACACAGAAGAAGAGGCCATCGAAATCGCGAACGACAGCATTTATGGTCTGTCCGGAGGCGTCTGGGCCGGAGACCAGGAACACGCGAAAAGCGTGGCCCGTCAGCTTCGCACTGGACAAGTTGAAGTCAACGGAGGGATGTTCAACCCACAAGCTCCGTTCGGAGGCTACAAACAATCAGGGTGCGGGCGCGAACTAGGCAAGTACGGTCTTGATGAGTACCTTGAAACAAAAGCTCTGCTCCTTTGAGAATTAGTAGTAAAAAGTAAGACTACTTTTTACTACTAAGCCATCACACTTTAAAGAGAGTCCTTCTCCGTATAGAGAAGGACTCTCTTCGTTCATAACGATTACAGCCACCACCACTAGATAATCAAAAGAGAAGAAAATCCACCCGGTTATTTCCAATTTCTCTCATTGAAAGATCTCTGAAGTTGCCCTTCCCTCGCATATCAGAACCAAGCTATTCAGACAACAAAAACAATAACGAATCCTCTTCGACAAGACTATGAGTAGGTCTTAAATTTATGGCACCCCAGTTCATTTTCACTACGCACAATCTTGAGCGCGTACACCCCCCTGGCAAAAAAGTGCTCGATAATGTTTCTCTTTCTTTCTATCCTGGAGCAAAAATCGGAGTAATAGGAGGAAACGGAGCTGGTAAATCTAGTTTGCTACGCATCATGGCGGGAGAAGACCAGGGCTATAAAGGAGAAGCGCGTCTTACCCCTGGATATACCGTTGGCATCCTTCACCAAGAACCAAAACTCAATCCTTCCAAAGATGTCCTCGGAAATATCATTGAAGGTGTTGCCGAAACGAAGGCCCTTCTCGACAAATTTAATGATATTTGCGAGGCCATGAGCGCCCCCGATGCTGATTTCGACACGCTTCTCACACAGCAAGCCGATCTTCAAGAAAAGATCGATGCGACAAACGCATGGGATCTCGATAGGCTGCTCGAAATTGCAATGGACGCTTTGCGTGTTCCTCCTACTGATAAAGACGTGACGATCCTGTCTGGGGGAGAAATCCGCCGCGTTGCGCTCTGCCGCTTGTTGTTATCTCGCCCGGATCTCCTTCTTCTCGACGAACCAACAAACCACCTCGACGCCGAATCTGTGGCATGGCTAGAACGGTTTTTAGATGAATATGAAGGAACCGTTGTTGCTGTAACCCATGACAGATATTTCCTCGATAATGTTGCCGAGTGGATATTGGAATTGGACCGGGGACGCGGATACCCCTATGAAGGAAATTACACGGGATGGCTTGAACAAAAAAGCACTCGCCTTGAACAAGAGAAAAAAACTGACGAGGCACGGAACCGCACTATCAAACACGAACTTGACTGGGTGCGGATGTCACCGAAGGCACGTCAAGCAAAGAGCAAAGCCCGACTTAATGCTTACGATAGAATGGTAAGCGAAGCAGAAACATCCCGCTCAAATCGTCTTTCAAAAGACTTGCAAATCCATATTCCGCCCGGCCCTCGTCTTGGAGACAAGGTAGTAGAAGTAGAAAACCTCCGAAAAGCTTACGAGGACAAACTTCTCATTGAAGATATTTCTTTCACCTTTCCAGCAAACGGGATCGTGGGGATTATTGGTCCGAACGGAGCTGGCAAAACAACCTTATTAAAAATAATCGCCGGAGATGAAAAACCTGATACGGGCAAAATCGAGATAGGCTCTACTGTTCACCTTGCCTATATGGATCAGCTCCGGGCCGATATTTCACCTGAAAAAACTGTTTTTGAAGAAATCAGCGGTGGTACCGAGAATATGATCGTCGGGAACCGTGAAGTCAGCAGCAGAGCTTACGTCGCCAGCTTCCAATTCAAAGGCGCAGACCAACAAAAATTGGCAGGATCACTTTCAGGCGGTGAACGGAATCGGTTGCTCTTGGCGAAAACTCTCAAGCTTGGAGGCAACCTTCTCCTGCTCGACGAACCCACAAATGACCTCGACGTAGACACCCTACGAGCGCTTGAGGATGCTCTCTTGGACTTCGCAGGCTGTGTGGTCGTAACTTCCCACGACCGGTGGTTCCTCGACCGAGTTTGCACGCATGTCCTCGCCTTTGAAGGCGAGTCACAAGTCACTTGGTTCGAGGGAAATTTCACCGAGTACGAAAAAGATCGCAGAAAACGACTTGGCGCCGATGCGGAACAACCTCATCGCATCAAATACAAACCACTCACACGATAAACAGCTTCTCAAACGAGAAAGTTTGCACATCAATAACATAAAAATCCAGAAGTGAACGCAAAACTCTCTGCCAAGGTCCAGTAAATCTGAATATCGTCCAGGAATCTCACAGGAAAAAGTGCAACTCTCGTATCTCAAGACAAACGTGATACTTAAAGAGAGTAATTTTTCTCACAATATCACACAAAGAAGATGTTGCTCTTTTGCAAATTTCCCTTCAAAATGAGTTTCTTGCCACGCTAGTTCCACAAGAAACTTCCGAATTCGAATAATTTTTAAGACAAGTCGAATGCTAAAGGCAGTGCAGGCAACTTCTCGCCTTCACGAGCAAAACAACGACCGACCATCGGCATAACGATCGACTTCACGCGTTCTGCGGTCTCTTGATTAAAAGATCCTTCACGATGAAGATGAATACACAATCCTTCCAGTGCAAAGATCAAAGCTTGGAACACGAGAGGATCGAAAACCTTTCCGACACTTGCCTCAACATTTTCAGAGAAAAGCTCTACAAGAAAATTAAGCGTTCGACGACGTCGTTGTGCAAGACGCGATCCGGGCCGAATACCTTCAGCTTGCAGCTCGATCACAAGAGCTCCACCAAGATACTGCAGCTCAAGATAAAGACTCACTGCACGCTCGAGCTTTACCAGCGGACTATCAAGGTCAGCGATTGCAGCGGTTAGAGCATTCGCGAATCCATCAGTAGCAAGCTCAAACAAAGCATCGAGCGCTGCTTCCTTATTCGAAAAATATTGGTAGTAGGTTCTGCGGGATACTTTCGCTTCTTGCAAAATATCGGCGACAGTCGTCCCGTCAGCGCCCTTTTCAGCAAAGACGCTCGCTGTCCCGCGCAAGATCCTGCCTCTGGTATGGGACATTTCAGCGAGATCACCGACCTCAAAAAGGAGACGGCGAGCGCTGAGACCTGTCTCTTCAAACTGAGAAGAGAGCGATTTGGGCATTGCTGTATCAGTCATTACTTAGAACTATACGAGGACCGCACCCAAATATGCATTCTCAAGAAAAAAACAAAGAAGTATTTGGAGAATACCCTGCGGTTCACTCTTTGCCACAGTGAACAGAGAATGCGAATTTCACGCTTCTTGCCTTCGCTTCTCTCTACAAAACGCGAACCTTAGCAAAGGGGAAGAAAGCGACATATGTCGCTTTCTTCCCCTTTGGGCATTTTTAGGAAACCAAACGCTTACTCGACAGTCACAGCGCTGAGAACGTCAACCTTTGCAGCGCGACGGGCAGGGAAGACTGCCGCCAACACACCAAGCACAGCGGAAAGAACGAAGAAGATCACGGTGGAAACGACCGGAATCGAAAACTCGCTGAACCCTTCTTCCGCGAGAGCTTGCATGACAGCCCAAGCCAGAAAAATCCCACTCAAGGCACCGAGCATAGCTCCGAGTAGCGAAACAAGCACTGATTCCCACGTGATCATCCGTCTTAGTTGGAACCCAGTCATGCCCACAGCACGCAGTAAACCGATTTCTCGTGTTCGCTCGAAAATCGAAAGCGCTAAAGTGTTCACAATGCCAAGAGCTGAAATGAAAACAGCCAGCACGAGCAAAACCAAAATCAAGCCAAGTAGCTGATCAATCTGATCTCGCTGATCCTCTTTGATTTCGTTCTGGTCTTGCACTCGGATACCGGGATAGCTCTCGGCAGCCTGTTCAATCCTTTGCCGGACAACTTCAATGTCTACTCCGTCATCCAGAATGACAAAAGCGAACATGTCTTGCCCATTCGGAAAGACCTCATCAAAGATCTCCGAAGTCATCACATATTTAGCTCCGGCTAACGCACGACTGTCTTCATAGATAGCTTTAATTTGCAATTCCCGTTCAGCCGTCGGGAATTGCATTTTCACAGTGTCCCCAAGTAACCAGCCAAACTCTTCGGCCTCAGCATCATGGACAAGTAAGCCAGGGTTATCCTCGGAAACTTCTCCCTCAAGAACCTTGAAGTTGATGCCTTTTTCTACATCTGCGAACGAAACTCCGATGACAGCTTTCGAGTGCTCTTCTTCATATACCCAAGGGCCTCCGATGCCTGCCATATTCGGCTGACCGCGTAAACCAACAGCAGCATATACGCCTTCAACTTTCTGCACTTCTTCCGCTAGATGAGGGGAAAAAGGCAGGGGCGGCCCCCCGGTGTCGCTTCCTCTCTGCAACATAAAGTCGCCGGCAAATGTTTCATCGATGGCCTTACTGGCAGAAGCTTTGAAGCTATCGCCGAATACAAGAACAAAAAGACTGAGACCCAATCCGATCATAAGGGCGGCTGCTGTCGAAGCCGTGCGCCGCGGATTCCGTTGTGCGTTCACAACCCCAAGTGTCCCAGGAACACCAGCCCTACTCATCGCTGGACGTGAGATGGCTGTAATAGCTGGACGCACAACAAACGGCCCAAGCACAGAGATCCCGACAAACAGACCGGCAGCACCAAAACCGATGAAGACGAGAGGGTTAAATGTGTCTGCAAATAGCCCTAAAAATAAGAGGACCAAGCCGAACAAGATAATAAACACGCCTGTCACCACACGCCGACCCGACGAATGTCGAGCCGTGAATCCCTCTCCGCGCAAAGCCGCGATCGGGGAAACCCTCGAAGCTTTGAGTGCAGGCATAACAGCAGATACAACAGTAACGCCGATTCCCACAACGAACGAGAGAATAACGGTACGCAGAGCGATGACATTAGAGCCGCTTGGCAGATCAATACCGATAATGCCGATAAGACCTCGCAAAAGACCGGCCACAACAATGCCGCCGAATAGACCAAGAAATCCTGCCAAAAGGCCGACCAGGGCAGATTCAGCTACCACAGACAGACGTACTTGGCGACGAGACGCTCCGATAGCTCGCAGCAAGGCCAGCTCTCGGGAACGCTGTGCGACAACAATCGAGAAGGTGTTGACTATAAGAAAAGTCCCCACGAAAAGGGCAATCAAAGCGAACACCAAAAGGAAACTCTTGAAGTAGCCGAGCCCCTGCCCAAGTTGCTCCGTCATTTCCTCGGTAGCCTGATCTCCCGTGAGTACTTCATACTCACTGCCCAAATCAGCTTGGATCCTGTCCCGCAATTCTTCACGGGTCACATCATCCGTTTTCACCACACTAATCTGGTGAAATTGTCCATCGACCTCGAGCATTCGCTGGGCTTCTTGCCTGCTCAGAAAAGCGAATTTTGCCCCCATCATGGCACCTTGCCCAGGAGACTCTGCAATACCCACAATCTCAAAATCTTCGAGGGCTAACTTGGCTGCAACTCCCAGAGTCTCGCCAATTTCGAGGTCGTAATCCTCAGCAGTCCCGCTGTCAATGACAACCTGACCGTTCTCCGTAGGGGAAACCCCCTCCAGGATCTCAAAAACAGCAAGTTCAGGAATTTCGTGCCACGCCATGACAAGAGCAGGTGCCATCTCGAAAACAATCTGCTCACCCTCAGGCGTCACATAAGTCCCCATCCCTTGGACGGCACCTTCGGCTTGAGCGACCCCTTCAACTCCTTGCACAACTGCCAGCGCCTCATCAGAGAAAGGGTCTGGCATCTGCATCATCATGTCATCGAAAGCTTCATCGGTTGCTTTACGCACCGACACGTCCACATCGGACAAAATATCTTTAAAAAGGTTGTCAAAAGTCTCGCTCAACGTGTCGGTCAAAACGAACGAACCCGACACGAAAGCCACGCCAATGACGATCGAAAAAGTCGTAAGAGCGAATCGCATCTTGTGTCCCAAGATGCTTTTCAATGTGGCGCGAATCAAGAATGGCTCCCAAGAGTCTTCATACGGTCCAATACTTTGTCCGCAGTAGGATCAGAAAGCTCATCGATGATACGACCATCGGCCAGAAAAACTACTCGATCCGCATAGCTCGCAGCAGTTGGGTCATGCGTGACCATAACCACGGTTTGCTCATGTTTCTCCACAATCTCCCGCATGAAAGCCAGCAGACTGCCACCCGAAATACTGTCGAGAGCCCCAGTAGGTTCATCAGCAAAAACAACGTCAGGGCGAGTCGCAAACGCACGGGCAGCCGCTACACGCTGCTGCTGTCCACCCGAAAGTTCTCCCGGCTTATGCGTAAGCCGGTCTTCCAAACCCAGGGTACGCACCAAGGTTGCAAGCCACTCGGGATCCATCTTCTGACCACCTAGGCGGCTCGGAAGCAAGACATTCTCTTCTGCAGTCAGTGTGGGAATCAGATTAAACGATTGAAATACGAACCCTACTGCAGTACGACGTAACACAGTACGCTCCTGCTCGGTTAAAGTCGCAAGATTTACGCCGCCTAAGAAAACGTCTCCACTGGAAACATCATCGAGTCCGGCAAGACAATGCAAAAGAGTGGATTTTCCTGAACCAGAAGGCCCCATAATCGCATGAAAAGTCCCCCGCTCAAAACTTACAGTGAGATCGTCCAAAGCACGGACAACTGTGTCACCAGAACCATATGTTTTACGGACGTTAATGGCTTGTGCTGCCAATCTCGTCTCTTCTACCGAATCGACCGACTTAGTCTGCTGTGACGTTTGCATGAAGTCCTCACAAGGAAATCGGACGGGTCCTGAACATCGCATACTGAGTCTGAAGCGAGCTGTCATCATCCGCTGGATTGACAATTGCGCCCACATCCCCCAAGAGAGAAGGAGTCACTCCCGATAGGGAAGCGCGAAACTCATCGAAATCGGCCATCCGACCAAGACACCTACCGAATCTCCACTGTGTACACTGCGGAGATCGTCTCACAGTATCCCATCACAGACCCCTGTGTCGGAATTGTGCCAGGGACAAAGGCCCTCGCGTTTACCGAGAAGACAGACTCCACGAAGAACTCCCCAACTCGGAAAGCCATTCGTTGAAAGCAGACAGATGAACGGATGCGTTTGTATCAATAATGCTTATGGAGACCCCCAGGACGCTGTTATCTCGATTTTTGATCATGGCGTCCTGTATGGAGATGGCGTGTTCGAGACGATCCGAACATACAGCACCATCCCCTTTCGTTTAGAATCTCATCTCGACCGACTCTCCGCAAGTGCCCTTGTACTGGGCATTCAACGCATACCCCCGTTTTCACTCCTGATAGAACAAGTGAGCGAGACCCTCCGCCGCGCAGATCTCAAGAATGCTCTCTGCAGAATCACTATTACCCGCGGCCAAGGAGAAGGCCTTGTTCTCCCCCCGGATTGCACTCCAACCGTCATTGTCGCAGCACTTCCCTTTCAAGAACCTCCGGCAGAGAAGTACCAAAAAGGCATCACGGGACGAACGGTGAGAGTTGACATGCCCACTCTCCCTCCACCCACAGTCAAATCCACAAGCTTTCAGCGAGCAGTTCTAGCCCGTACTCATTTTGCCCCCAACAAAGACCAAGAAGTTCTCTACATCAACCGGGACAACAACGTCACAGAAGCTGTCACAGCCAATGTTTTTGCTGTCGTGGATGGAATCCTTCATACTCCCCCAGCGGACTCCTGCCTGCCTGGCATCACTCGCGCGGAAACTCTAGATATTGCCGCTGAGCTCGACATCCCCATCTCCACAGAACCTCTCCCACTTCGTCTTCTAAAAACATCTAATGAAGCCTTCCTTACTAGCTCACTATCCGAGATAGTCCCTCTTGTAAAACTTGACGGCTGCAACATCAACAATGGCACACCAGGCAGAATAACTCACCTGTTACATTCTCATTACCAACAACGCGTGCATGCATTAGTAAAAGCAAATAATCAGAAATAAAATCTCGAGAACTCTCGCGTTTACTTCTCTCAACACCAAAAAATTAACTAGAATAAATATTCTTACAATACTTCTACATACCTAGATCAAAATTTTCCAGAAGTATCCCTCACTAAAATCACACTTGACCAAACAACATTTGCAAAAAATATGCTTTTCGACATCTCTTTCAAAGACCCATACGGAGAGAGCACCACTCAATTAGTACGGTGCATCCTTACTGAAATTGCAGCAGACACAATCCCTCCACTCGATATGCTTCTCACGCTCAATGAAGAAGAACATATTTCTCTTCTCGGAGGCACGGAATACCAAGAATCAGGAAAATGGTCCTACCTCGCTTTTGACCCCTTCCTCATTTTCAAAAACAAAAAAAATACCTGTTGGGCAGGTGCTCCAGGCCAACTCCGCCAGCTTCCAGGACTTCCTTTTATCGAATTGCGCCGCCTTCTCGATAAATTTCGACCAGTTTCGCATGTCTGGAAACCAGACATGCCACCCTTCACCGGAGGAGCTATCGGCTATTTGGGGTACGAGATGCTCCACCAAATCGAAGAAATTCCCCATACTGCCCCAGACGAAATGGGATTCCCAAACGCTATCTTCCTATTTCACGACGCGCTTTTCGCTGTCGACCACACCACTGCTACCACTTGGCTCATCGCGAACGGATTCGGAACAACCCACGAAGAAGCATCTTTCCAGGCAAACAAATGCCTCGAAAGGCTACGAAAAAATCTTCGCAAAATTATTGCAAAGTCAAGTAAAAAAACATTTTCTAAAACAAAAAATTCCACTTTTAAGTCACCGCAGACAAAAAATATCTTACCAAAAAGACGACTAAAAGAAAGAGATTTAGCTGTTCATAATGTAATTCCAACTGTAACAAAAGAAGAATATTTAAATAATATTCGCTATGCAAAAGAACGCATTATCCGGGGAGATGCTCTTGAAATCTGCCTGACACAGCGTTTTATTACCGAATTCGAAGGACGCGGGGATTTTCTTTACCAAAAACTCTTAGAAGTGAATCCCGCTCCTATGCCAGCGTATCTTCGATTTGAAGACGGAGAGATACTCTGCGCCTCTCCCGAACGTTTCCTCCGCCTCGGACGAGATGGTTGGGCAGAAACGCAACCCATCAAAGGCACTCGACCGAGAGGAAGCACAGACGACGAAGACCGGGCGCTCAAAGCAGATCTTGCTGCAAGTAAAAAGGATCTCGCCGAGAATATAATGATCGTTGATCTCGCGCGGAATGACCTTGGGCGAATTTGCGAATATGGAACAATACATGTCCCTCGTCTTCAGGCCATAGAACAACATCCATTTACCTATCAAATGGCATCAACAATCCGAGGACATTTACGTCCAAAAATCCATCCAGTTGAGCTCATTATTGCAGCCTTTCCCGGAGGGTCCATGACCGGAGCCCCGAAAGTGGCAGCTATGAAAATCATCAGCACACTCGAACCAACCGTCCGTGGAGTCTTTAGCGGGAGTATCGGGTGGTTCGACTTTGACGGGGCTTTTGATCTCAATATTGTGATCAGAACCCTCATGAAAAAAGACAGCCGTCTGAGCTTCCACACAGGTGGGGCAATTGTCGCCGACTCTGACCCACACGAGGAATACCAGGAAACACTCGACAAAGCTCACGGTCTAGTGCGCGCTTTGGCAACCGCCCGACAAAAGAAGAACGGTTCCCCTTTCTGAACTCAGGACAGCTACCAATTCCTCGACACAATAGATCAGAATTCGCATGCATACCGAGTATATCCCCGCCGGCATGGGTGCAACTTCCCGAAACAGTTGCGCTAGCCGTACCCAAGGAAAACACTGGCATGAGAAATAGCAAAAAACTGCCAAGACGGCAGACGAACGGAATGAACTTTTCGCAAAGACCTCGCGAGGACGCAAGAAGCAACAAACAACCAACTCACTCTTACACCCTCAAAAAAAAAGGTCTAGCTCAGTCTAGATCTTGCAAAAACGTGAGCAATGCCTGAGTTGTTTCTTCAGGAGCTTCTTGTTGGTTCCAATGACCAGCACCCTCAATAAATACTTTCGACCGAAGATCTGGCACGAAAGAATCAAGAGCTCCTAGCATGTTGCCGCCCCCATCTCCTCCAAAAAGTCCAGAGACAACAGGATCACGATCCCCCGCCATGAACACAGCAGGAACCGTTATCTTCGCTCCAGCCCATGGGGAAGTCAGTTCCCAATTACGGTCAAAATTCCGGTACCAGTTGATCCCGCCACGGAACCCTGTCTGCGAAAACTGGTCAACATAGTAAGCTAGATCTTCTTCTGACAGCCATGACGGAAGAGTTTCCGGCATGTACATCCCCGTCAAAAACCCTGTTCCTTCTGCCGGCAAGTCCGTCCTCAAGGCATTTCCCTCAGACAAAGACCCCGAAATTGTATACATAACCATACGCATAGAACGGTCGACATCGGCTTCGAGTTCATTCTCTGCAATGCCTTCGTCTTGGAAATAGAGAATGTAGAAAAACTTGTCGCCGGAAATCATGCGAAACAAATCTGTAGGACGAACAGGCATACGAGGAGTGTAAGGAACACTCATACCGACCACACCACGAATCATATCCGGGCGAAACAATGCCGTTTGCCACGCGACAATAGACCCCCAGTCGTGCCCCACAATCACTGCCTCATCACAACCCAAGGCAGTCACAAGACCCGTCATATCTCCCGTGAGCTGAAAAATTGAATATGCCTCAACAGATTCCGGGGCATCACTTCCGCCATATCCTCGCATATCAGGCGCAACCACATGGTATCCTGCCTCAGCAAGCGCCGGAATTTGGTGTCGCCACGAATACCACAACTCTGGAAACCCATGACAAAGGATCACCAGAGGCCCTTCTCCAGCCTCCGCAATATGCAGTGAAATCCCATTGGTTTCGATTTTCCGATGCTTTACTTCGACCATGCATCCTCCAAATGTTGAAGCCCTATGCCGGAACGAAGCCAGGCTAGATCTTTCTACCCAAAAAAAGCACAGTGGTTCCCCTTTGAAATCGAAACTTGCACCTCTGCAGGATCCGCCCTCAGCACACCCAAACCCCACACGCCTAGGTGCACTCCCCCGAACGACCCGCCCTCACCGCACCCAATTTTTACGCTCTTTTGTATCCTGCCGATAGACCAAAAACACAAAAAGGGCATGCGAACCGTAAAAAGCCCGAAAAAACTTCTTAATGACGGGTAGATCGAATTACTCGAGGACCACCAGCATCGTCGAATGCTTCCTGCAATCGTTCCTTGAGAAGAAGAGTGAACTCCTCAAGTTCGCTCTTCTTCGTTGTCTTGGGCGGATCAAGGGGATCACCAACCACAAGACGCACTTTCGCGGGTCTGACAAACTTTGCCCCTTTCGGAAGAACAGCCTCTGTTCCACCAATTCCAACGGGAAAAATCGGGGCATCACCTCTCGCTGCCAACCAGGCAGCTCCGCGCTGTACTGTCTCTACCTTTGGCCCGAAACACCGTGTACCTTCAGGATAAATTCCCAGCACTCCCCCCGCACGCACTACCTCAACAGCTCGTCGCAAAGCGGCTTTGTCAGCCGTTCCACGATTCACTGGAAAAACACCAAGCCGCGAATAAACCGAAGTCCCGATCGCTGTATCGAAACATTCTTTCTTCGCCATAAAATTGAGAGGGCGCCATGTCACATACGGTAAAATGATGGAATCCAAGTGGGAACGATGATTCGCAGCTAAAATAACTGGCCCTTCCGTAGGAACTTTCTCACAGCCATGTGCTTCGATCCGCCAGTACACACCGTATAGAGGACGAGCGACTATTTGCAGACAGCGAAGCAAAGGCGAAGACTTCAAGACCGGAGAACGGTTCTCCCAAGAAAACGATTGCGATCGCTGTTCTGTCTCCGAAACCTCCTTCTCCTTCCCCTGAACAACAGGCTCACTCTCTTCAGACCCCTGGCAGGCAGAGACCATCACTGTATCTCCTAACACTTACCCTTCAGCGAACAACCAAGAAACATTTGGCTTTCAGCCCTGCAACATCAGCAAAAAATTCAGCCTTCCCCGCCATCTTTCTGCTCACACCGTTCTTTCCACAAACGAGTAATCCGATCAGTCACCTCGTCAATCGACAAGAATGTCGATTCAAAAACAACAGCGTCTTCCGCTTGTCGCAAAGGCGAAACTATCCTCGTGGAATCGGAAATATCACGTCGACGTATTTCTGATTCCACGAGAGATTGCTCGGTTACACTATCCTGCTCAGCACGCCGACGCGCTCGTTCCGCTATATCAGCCGTAAGATACACTTTCAAAAGCGCATTTGGAAATACTACCGTACCAATATCTCGGCCTTCAACAACCCACTCTCCACTCGATGCAATGCGACGCTGAAGATGAACAAGAACCTGACGTACTTCACGGTGTGCACTTATTTGGGACACGAGGCAGGTCACATCAGCACCCCGTATTTCTCGAGTCACATCCTCACCATGAAGCCGGACCGTCCCGTCCTGATCAAACTCGACCTGAGACTGTTGTGCAATCTTTGCACAGATCTCGGCATCAGCAGGATCGACCCCTTCTCGGAATACTGCCAATGTTACAGCGCGATACAACGCCCCTGTATCTAAACGAGTAATTCCGAGACGATCGACAAGCTGACCCGCAATAGTGGATTTTCCTGCTCCCACTGGACCGTCAATAGCAAGAACAGAGACCAGCGTTTCACTCATAGTCACACTGCATCTGAGAAGGCTCGGCATGAGCAGCGTATCCTCTTTGCTGCAAGCAAAGTACACCAAGGTCCGCAGAGGAAGAACCGACAACAGTTAAAACCAAAAGACCGCCTCCTCCTTCAGGACTATGTCGCAACTCCATATCAACAACGTTTATCCCTCTCTCCCCGACTGCCGTTGTCACGTCTGCGAGCACACCTGCCTGATCAGCAACACCTACAACCACCATGTACAGATCTTGCGCAGGAAGCAACGAAGGTAAACTCGAGCGGGTTTCTCTCGCTCTCTCCAACAAGTCCCACAGGACCACACGATCATCAAGGTGTTCTCGAAACCTCTCGAGTTCTTCAATATACACTTTAAGCGCATCTTGTACCGCAGCTGCATTCTCATACAAAATATCGACCCACACAGCAGGACTACCTGCTGCAATCCGCGTCATGTCCCGAAAACCGCTCGCCGCCATCCGAAAAAGCGGCGGCGTCCCGGCAGAGCGCTCGGCCATCACACTCAAAAGAGAAGCTGCCGCGACATGCGCAAGATGGGAAACGATAGAAACACTTTCATCATGCGCTTGTGGATCAAGGGACAGGACAGAGGCCCCCATTTGATTTACAAGCCAGTACAGCCGCATGACTGCGTCAGAATTGGAAGATGCGGTAGGAGTGACCACCCAAACAGCATCACGAAACAGGCAAGAAGTCGCAGCATCAATCCCTACCTGCTCAGATCCTGCCATAGGATGCCCACCCACAAAAAACGCATGGGAAGGAATACGCTCTTGCACGGCCTGGACTACGGAAGCTTTCACACTCCCCACATCAGTGAGAAGTGTCCCAGGTCGAACATACTGAGCAGCTTCAAGCACAGTCTCCGCAATTGCAGAAACCGGAGTCGCAACAAAAACCACATCAACGTCACAAACGGCCTCGGCAATAGAAAAAGCCGCTTGCCGGCAAGCACCTGCTTGCACAGCAGCAAGTGTCCGACCAGGATCTCGGTCAAACCCATACGCTACCTCGAAACCAGCATCTGTAAGAGCGAGACCGATCGACCCTCCGAGTAATCCCGTTCCAAGAAGAGCGACACGCTGATCGGCCACGCATTCCTCCTTCGTACCTTCACCTTTGGCGGTAAAAAATGTACTCGACGTTATTATCACCGAACCGTGGTCACCACAACATCCAGCCTTCCCGCCAGATCACTCACGCGCGAGATCAGGACGCAAACTTGCAGCTTTTCTCAAATAAACCGGAGCAAAAGAACGACGAGGTCGATCTGTTTCCACCTGCACAAGTACTCGAATACACAAAGATATCGAACTTTCGATACTGATCTCCTGTGCACAAAGCAAAGGAATATCGACGATACCCATTTCACGGACAGCAAGGGCGGGAAATTCCGCTGTCACATCCGGGGTCGCCGTAAACATCACGCAAATGACGTCCTCCATATCAAGCGAATTCTTCTCAAAGAGTGTCCGCACCAACTCTTGGGTACTGGCCAGCACTTCATCCCGCGTATTTTCCGCAAGCGTAATTGCTCCACGAATGGCTGCGACTGGCATAGCCTCCTCAACAACATAATCTCAGTGCCAACTTTTCCCCCACTACTTTGCCAACAGTGCCTACTATTCGCGCAAAATCGCCAAAGACGCTGGAAGAAGCCGCCTACGAAACTCTCGATCACCAAACTCTCGATAGAGTAGGTGCCCAAAAAGCGACAAGCCAGAAACCAAGAAAGATGGACAGTCCTTTTCCCTGCCCTTCTTCAGGCATCCAAGCATCATGAAAGCACAATAACGAATTGCGGAACATTAACGTCCCTGCCGTTTACGAAAAGGCTTCTCGCCCTTTTTCCGCTCTCCAACTTTGCCTGCCGTCTTTTTCCTACCGACTTGCCGTCTGTCCTTTCCCTCTTGAAAAACGCGATTCTTCCGGTCCGACTGACCTTGGGCATCGGTCGTCGCACTCCGACCATGAGCCGGCTTAGCGCGTGAAGATCGCCGCCCCATACCCACACCTTCAACATCCGCACACCCCTCCAATATGGCAATTTCGAGCGTAGTAAGACGCCGAAACTCTCCGGGGCCTAAGCGAGTATCTGATAAATCACCAATAGCAGTACGAGTAAGACGACGCACGGGATGACCCACCTCCTCCAAAACCCGCCGCACAACGCGATTCCACCCGACCCCCAGACGAATCTCCACCAACGTCGAAGCCTTCCGGCGGGCAAGAATCCGCACAGAACGAGGGACAAGAAGGCCTTCTTCCAGCTTCACACCTCGCCGCAGCCTGCTCAAAGTATGGTCGCTAATCACTCCATCTACTACAGCAACGTATGTTTTAGGAAGAGAGTGGCTTGGATGCATGACCTTCTGAGCAAAATCCCCCTCATTCGTAAGGAGAAGTAAACCTTCTGTATCTCGGTCAAGACGACCCACAGGAAAAACCCGCGGCTCAGCAGGAACATACGTCATAACTGTCGCACGCCCGCGAGAGTCTGAAACAGTCGTAAGAACATTTCGTGGTTTATAAAGCAGATAAACCACGGTCTCAATATCGAAACGCACCGCTACAGTATCAACTTCAACAAGTTGAGAAACCGGATCGGCTCGATCCCCCAAAATAGCAACACGACCATCGAGTCGCACACGCCCACGAGCAATAAGGTCTTCGCATTCCCGACGCGAACCAAACCCAGCCCGGGCAAGAAGTTTCTGCAAACGCTGCGGTCCCGTTTCTTGCTGATCCCCAGTCATCGCATCTGCACTATTTTTCTCTATTCTCCCCGCTCGCATCGCGACACACCTTCCATTATTTCTCGGTCTTTATTGCCGCCATGTGCTCTCAGACTTCAGGGGAAATACGCTTTGGGTCTGACGAAGCGGGCACCTCAACCTGGGCGTCTGCCGCTGCTTCAGCAATTTTCCGTCTGATACGCTCAGCGATTTCAGGCGTGTCAATTGCGTCCGTCCGTGCAGACGAAAGAGCAGAATCATATGCTGCAGCAGTACCAGAATCAGGAGTGTAATCTGCCAAAGGTGGCAGATCGGCAATCGAACGCAGACCAAGACGCTCTAAAAACAAAAAAGACGTTCCGTACAATCTAGCTCGACCGGGTCCCTCATCAGCACCAACAGGCTCAAGCAGGCCACGCAAAACCAGACTCCGAACAACCCCGTCACTATTTACACCACGGATCTCACCGATCTGCCCTCGGCTAACAGGCTGACAATAGGCCACAATAGATAAAACTTCAACTGCTGCTTTCGAAAGGCGAGGATTTTCATTAGTGACAACAAATCGTTCAACATACGCCGCAGATCCCGGATCAGAATAAAATCTCCACCCACCTGCCACTTCGCGAAGACAAAAACCCCGCTTTTGCGTTCGGTAAGACCGTGCAAGCTCCTGCAGCCCCACTCGCACATCATTGACAGACTCTTCGAGCACCTGGGCCAAAATATTCACCGGCACAGGCATCTCAGCAACCATGAGAATCGCTTCAATATGACGGAACGCCTCAGGTGTCACCGCCCACACCCCTACACGCCTCATCAATTGCTCTCACAGCAGATGCTTCGACCGACATCTCTCCCTGCCCGCTCTCGAGAGAAGGCAGACGCTTACGTAAATCCAGGTCTGTCACTGAAAGCTCCTCATCCCATTCTTCAACCCATTCCCAAACAAGAGAATCATCACCTTCAGGACCTATCCATCTCAAAGTGATATCTGCCAAAGGAGCATCCTGAACAGCAGCCACCATCCCCATCTTGACAAGTTCTAACAATGCCAAAAAACGCACAACAATTTCTGCAGAAGAACAACCAACACAAACTTTACTAAAGCTCGTTACTCCTTCGCGGAGAAGCACTTCACACAAAGCAGTAAAAGCCATCTTCACCGATGCCTTTACAGGCAACACATGATCCAAGATGAGTTCCGGCCCCGGACGGCCTAACAAAATTTTAAACGCCACTCCAGCAAGGTCGTCAGGAGTAATCTGTGCCAGCAAGTCTGGAGCCATCCAACGAAAATGCGACTCAGACTGCACAGCACGAGGCACATAACGGATGCCTTCTTCTAGTTGTTCCCGCAGCACTTCAGAAACTTCCGCAAAAGTACGGGCAGCGAGAAGCCGTGCTAAAAGAATATCGCGCTCCGCATCAACAAGAAGTTCTTCATCCACTTCGATAGAAGGTTCAGTAGGAAGCAAACGAGCGGTCTTCATTCGAAGAAGAGTGGCGGCAACAAGCAGAAACTTCGTCATCTCCTCTAGAGACAGAGGAGTATTCTCACGATTCTGCTCAACAAGAAGCACAAAATCATCCACTACACGGGCAACAGACACTGCATTGATCTCAAGTTTTCGCCGGCTAATCAGCTCCAACAAAAGATCGATTGGCCCCTCGAAACAATCAAGACGAACATCAAGAAGACTGCGTTTCGCCTCTTTTTCCTCAAGAGAAGAGGCCTCGGATTCTCCGACAACAGAATCTGCAGCAGACTCGGAAAAACTCACTATGCAACACCACTCCTCATGCTGATAGCAGTGCTCTGAACAATCAGAACGATTCTATCTCTCCACAAATTCCAGAAAAAAGCCATCAAAAGTCTCAAAATGAAAAAGCAAGACACGTTTCTTCCCGGCGGGAGGAAGCCCCGAGACAACAAAGCACTCCACTCTCCTCCTGCCTCTCCCTATCCTTCCCAGTTCTGTCATGCCGTATCCCGCTCAGTCCCGCCCGCACAGATTTCCAGGCATTTAGCCCCATGGGTCAAACCAGTACATTCAAAAACTGCCAAAGATCCGAGATCCTACCAAGATAAGTAAAATAATTCTCTACTAGTCCAGGGAGCCTCCCCTCTCTTGTTTCAAACCGTCCTTACACAACTCTCTTCATAAAACTTTTCCCATCACACCAGAGAGGAATAACCGGCAAAAACTACCCACTACACAACACATCAAAAGCAACACTCAATACCACCCGGGAACCTGCCCTGGCCTGACCCCGCTCCACAGCGGCCCGGCCGACCCGGCCCCGCAACCCGAGGGGTGCACCCCCCACCCACTCCAGTCAGGCTTAGCAAAGTCGGAATATAATAAACGCTCCGGTTTCTCCTGTATCTGGTCTGGATTCCCACGATGAGCCAGACAGTCATTCGAGTTTTTACGACCAATGGGCCGAGTCGTGAGAAACAAGAGAACAATCTGGCGGGGTCCTTCTTCTCACGCGTTTCAGGGGAAAAATAGCTGCTGCATCCACCAAGTCGACTGCAAGTGACGTGGATCTTGCGACAGAAGCCTTCATCATTATTGGCATCTTGCATGCAGCACAGTCACAAGATCAGATTCTGAGCGAAAAAAGCCGCTTAATCCCTATTAAAACACTCAAAATAACACCGCTCACAACAGACAAAAAGCTCGGTTGGGATCCCGCAGTGGGGAGTGAGTGTCACTGCCCACGACAATAATCAAACAGCAAGCTACTCTGGTTTATCACCCTTACCAAAGTGAAATGTTTCGAGCCTCCCGCTGCAATAGAAGCACATACAATGTAGTTCCCATCCATGCGTCTTCCACTACAAACGTCGCGCAAGCCTTGATGGGAACTATATTCCACCACAAAGCAAGTACTCACACTCACCAAGGAATACTCATCGCGGAGATTTTATTCGGCATCTAAGATATCCGCAGCGTAGGCGCCGCAGTCGGCTTGGCGTGGACAGCAGCGAAACAGCTGAATGGTTGCTACCAGGCGCCTCTGCGTTCTTGGTATGACAATACGGGAAAATTACGTATGACTAAAAATAGCGAAAAAGTTCTGCCATTAGCCTCAACAAGCTCGAAAATCGAGATACTTTCACAGCATCTCCGAGTATCGCTACAGCGCTCGGAGTGCTTGTCACAACCACTCCTCATACTGTTTTCGCAACTCGCCAATCCACAAAGTTACACTGCAATTCTATTTCTGACTTGGTTCTCTCCTCAGACTCTGACAAGGCATCCACGTATCAGAACGAGACAGTATTGTCATGACAACAGACATAACAGGATCAGGGCATCTCGATAGTCTTGAACCCTTCTCAAGCGATACGGGTGTGAGGGAAGAGCAAGTTGTAGACCACTCCGAGAGCACAGCGATTGCGCCCATGCCCACAACAGACGAAGAATTCTGGGGGAATCTACCCGAGAAAACGTCTTCGTCATTCTGGTGGAAAATTACCCTCCTCTCTTTCGCTGGGCTTGTTGTTTTGACATTCTGCATCACAAGCTTTGCCAACCAACCCAGCAAAAGCAGTAGCCACCCATCCATAAAGTTCTCTTCAGATCCCAGCAGCTACATTCCGACACGCGTCGACAAACGGATTGTCCGCACTAGCGGAACCGACTTCAATAGGTTCATCGAGAAATACACAGACTTCGCGAGTTTTCCCAATGATGCTCGTATTTCCGGCGGCATTATTGGGGACCGGACTGCTGTTCTTCCCGATATTGTCCTCATTTCCGTTCAGTCCAACACCGGAAAAGGTAATCGCGTGCAAGACGCGCAACGGGCTCTCGCGTCCTTTGGAAAGTCCCAAATAGTGCGCCACACTTCGTTGCAAGGGACAGACGCCATCTTCACTCCCCTCAGTCCAGTGGGAATATCGCCGGGCTTCGATCCTTGGACAGGAATGGCATTTCCGAGAGATGATCTTGCCGTTATCGTCATCTCTTTCAAGGGCCAGAAAGAAGCTCAAAAAAGTCTTTCGTCTGCCTTAATTCAAGGACGCAGTAATCTTTCTCTCCCTATTACCTAGCCAGCACCTCGTCATTAGAAAAAACGAAGCATATGTCATCCCTTTCTGACATTCGCCCTCTTCGAGAGAACACTGCCCCGAGTTTTTCAGCAACAAGTAACATACCAAGTCTCCGAGCTCCGCGAAGCTAGGGAGAAAAGGTTTTGGTACATCAAAAAACTTCCAACGCCCAGTAGCACAATCCAAGTAAGAGAAATTCCTACGAACTACCAATTTTCCGCAGGCGGAAGAAAAACATACGCATATTTACACACATGTTTTCGGCTTGGCAACTGCACTCCAGAAAGAAAACAGAAGAAGTCGGTTAGCTTTTCCACCATCCGAGAACACGCCATCCAGTGGGGGTCTTCCCAAGATCAATCTCATGTGAGATCACGTCCGCAAGACCACTCCGCTGGTTAAAGTGGCAATGAGCACGACCAGGCTCAAAAATCACACAGTGAGTTTCTCGAGAAAGAACTTCTCGGTCAGAAAGACTGACATTATCAGCAGACAAACTTGAAGCGACCTCGCGAATTTCTTCTACCCGCCCATCAGGGTGAAGCAGCCCTTCAAACTTTTCTTGCTCTACATCGCCCACTGATTCAAGCAGAGAAAGAATCACCGAGTCTGGATCAGGAGCATCAGTCTCCGCTGCTGATCCGAGTGAGTCCGCACTCACAACAACTGCTTGGAGACGAATCGTTGTCGAAGTCGTTGGCATAGTGGTGGTAGAAATGGGGGGAATATTTCCTGATGCATCGGTGTCGGAACCAGTCGACGCCTCGTCGGTAGAAACTGACGACGAGGCAGACGAATCATCGTCATCATCAAGGAGAGCGACAAACACCAGAGCTACAAGGAGTAAAATTAAACTAGCCCCTAAAAATATTCTTGTTTTTCGCGAGATCCCCGTTCCGGCAGACGGAGAGTAATCAGGACTCCAAGAAGAGGAGGCATCCCACTCATTTTCGGGACGGGTTCCTCCCTCTAGATCAGTCAGCAAAATATCTTTCGCCTGATTCAAACGGGCACTCAACATTTCTGCAGAGCTACGTTCTCCTGAAGCAGCGCGATCGGGGTGCGCAAGGCGCATGGTTTTCTTCCAAGCGGCCAAAATTTCTTCTTGGTTCGCCTGTTCAGTTACATCGAGAAGTTCACGCGCTGCGCGCACATCAGCACTTGTCTGCTTCATGCCATTCGTGGCCATAGCTCCCACCAATCATTAATGTCCAATCTCTTTTTCTCCAAGAGACCGACCCTGGCATCATTACTCCATGACGGACACAGTAATTTTCCACCGCATGTCCTCTTTCGTCTCTGCCCTCCAGAACCGCATCTGCGATGCATTGGAGACCATAGACAGAACAGGGTCATTCAAACATACCCGCTGGTCACGCCCAGAAGGCGGAGGAGGCGATACTCGCGTTCTCGAAAACGGATCCATTTTCGAGAAAGCAGCAGTAAACACCTCCAACGTGTTCGGACCTCTCTCCGAAACCTTGAGCGAACACCTGAAAGGAACAGGAACATCGTTCAGGGCTACAGGTATCTCCCTGATCCTTCACCCACGTTCTCCCATGGTCCCAACCGTTCACGCAAACTTTCGACGAATCGAACGGGGGGATACTGGTTGGTATGGTGGAGGAGCAGATCTCACTCCATCATATCTTTTCTCTGAAGATTGCACTCATTTCCATACAATCTGGCGCGACATTTGCGCAAAACATCCCGAAATTGCAGATTATGACAGATGGAAAAAATGGTGTGATGAGTACTTTTACAGCAGCCACCGAAAGGAACACCGCGGTATTGGCGGAATTTTTTACGACCACCTCATGGTGGACGACGAAGCTGGAATGGCCTTTACTGAAGACGCCGGAAACGCTTTTCTTGCTTCCTACCTACCAATCGTAGAGCGACGGATGCACGAGCCGTACACTGCCGCCCAACGGGATTTTCAGCTTTTTCACCGGGGACGATATGTCGAATTCAATCTCATCCACGATCGAGGGACGAGATTCGGCTTCCAGTCAAAGGGAAATAGCGAATCTATTCTTGTCAGCATGCCACCACTTGCACGATGGACATATGACTACACCCCGGAACCAAACTCCCGAGAATCCGAAACAATGAAGATCCTTCAAACTCCTCGCGATTGGGTCTGATCTCTCACAGCGATTATTGGACCATCAATAGATCACTTTTTCTTTACCTAAACGTAAAAATACGATTGCGCTAAATCCATAGACATGGCCTTCTCTCCCCAACTGACCAACATACATCAAGAGAAAGGCCACACTTCGGGGATAAGCCAGACTGCAAGGGCAAGAACCGCGAGACTCAAAGGAAAGCCAACACGAAAAAAATCACCGTACCGATAACCACCCATCGCATACACCATCATATTTGTTTGATAGCCGACGGGAGTAAGGAAAGACGCCGAGGCCCCAATAGCCACAGCAAAAAATAAAGGCCGAGGATCCACTCCAAGATCATTGGCAACTGCGAGAGCAATCGCTGCCATAAGAATGGCAGCGGCATTGTTCGTAATAGCCTCGGTAAGAAGCATCGTCGCAAGCAGTACACCCAGTAAAATACCGCGTTCTCCCCCTATATTGGCGAACACATCGACCAGTAATCCAGCAATATGGTCAGCAAGACCGCTTTTCGTCACACCGGCCCCAAGGCCGAAACTGCCAGCAAGGGTAATAATCACATCAAGATCAACTGCCGAACGCGCTTCGGAAATAGAAAGCACTTGCGTGAGCAAAAGGGCGAAAACAGCGAGCAAAGATGCCTGCAGTATAGGAACCCCTCCCAAACTCACAAGTCCCATCAAGACACCAATAATCCCTAAAACCCAAGGGGCACGGCTCGTACGTACTGGATTTGTTCCCCCAAGAACAGACACCACAAGAAAATCTTTCGATTCTCGCCATCGGTCAGGAAAAGAGGCATCCGCGAGTATCAGCAGAACATCACCTGGCCGTAACACGATTCCACCAAGTTTGGCCCCGATCCTCTCCCCTGCTCGGTGAATGGCAACAACCGCACCCCCATAACGCGCACGAAATCCAACTTCCTGCAAGGTAGCTCCCGCAAGAGGCGACCCAACAGCCACAACTCCTTCAAAAAACTGCTGGCCAACAGCTCTTGTTCCCACTTCAAAATGCTGGTGCTCAGCGGACTTCAGGCCACGAATCTGCTGAAGGTCAACGATTCTCGACACGTTCCCCGCAAAAATAAGGCGGTCATTTTTACGCAGAAATTGGCTTGGAGACACAGGGGCTATCGTTCTGCCCTTCCGTTCAATCTCCACAAGAAACACACCTTCAAGATGGCGAAGCCTCGCCTCCTCCACACTCACCCCAGCTAGAGGGCTATCTGTCACGACCATTTCCACTATGAAGTCACGGACATTCTCCCGTGCCTGCTCTCCTGCTCCATGTCGCAAAGGAAGAAATACGGGTCCGACCAGAATCAGGAGAGACAGGCCGACGAACACGATGGGAAACCCAATCCAAGCAATCTCAAATAAGCCCATCGCCTCTTGACCAGGGATATCCGCCAAAATTTCAGATACCACAATATTTGTGGAGGTTCCCACCAAACTCAGCATTCCACCCAAAATAGCGGCATAAGAAATCGGCATAAGATATGACGAAGGAGACTTTCCATATCGTCGTGCCCATTCCGCGACTTGTGGTCCCAGTACAGCCACAATTGGAGTATTGTTTAGAAAAGCAGAACCCCCGGCGACAGGGGGAAGAATATGCACAAGATCTCGACGGTACCCGTTCCCAGAACGAAGAGGGGCAGTCAGAAAGCCAAGGGCTCCTGTCGTACGCGCTGCTGCTGCCACAATGTACAATGCAGCCACAGTGACAGGAGCGGAACTAGAAAACCCAGCAAAAGCATCTCGTTCATCGATCACGCCCAGAAACAGGAGAATGCACACACCTCCTAATATTGCGACCGACGGAGATAGTCTCTCGCCTGCCAAAAGAATAACTGTCGCAAAAACAACAGCCAGTGTCGCCCAAGCGTGCCAAGACAAAGCGCTGCCAGAATCAACAGCCTCCATCACCACATCTGAATTCATTCCGATCACAGGCCTTGTTGACACACCGGCAAAAGAATCATGGGCTTTCTACAAAAAACCAGAAGGAGCGGGCAGGTCCGAAAAGAAAGAATCAGTTCTACCTCTTTCTGCCTACGCAAGAACCGTCCCAAAAACAAGCGGGACTCCCGAAGTGTGAAAAATGGCACAAGAACCCGAAAAAGGCCACGTTTCTCAACAAACACTACATACATGCGTATCAACATCCATGTCGGTAGGGCAGACAGAAGACATTAAGGACGAAAAAACTCAGCGCGACGAGCAGACGATTGTGACACATCAAGCGGCAAGTACCTGGAAAAGAAACAAAAAAGTCGACTCATCAGCCCTAGGCTATCCAGACTTTAGGGCATAAGCAGCATGCCTGACGACTCAAAATCCAGCAAGCAAACTTCAGACGTTCCCGTCCCACTTCCTTCCGAGATCAACAACCCAACCAAAGCGGATACCGTTCTCCGCACGCAAGATCTCGAAGAAAATACAACTAGGAACGTGCTGTTACCAGAATCGGTAAACATCGACAACAGCAAACACAACAACTCAAAGCACAAAGACACTTCTCAAGAGAGTTCCCCTCCCCCGGCGCTCATTCGACGTATGACCACAGAGAGAACCCGCTTCATTCAAGCTTTGCTAACTTTTCTTGTACCACTCGCAATCGCGTGGTTCGTCAAGTCAAACTGGAAAGATTTTCAAGATAGCGAATGGGATTTCAATCCTCTTATCTTGATCGTAGCTTGTGCCTTCTATTTTGTCTCCGAGGGACTGCGCCCTCTCGGCTGGCACTTTCTCATGCATAGTGCCGGGCAAAAACCTCCACTCAGGAATACCCTATTCATTTGGTTCGCAATGGAACCCCTCCAATACCTTCCTCTTCCTCTTGGACCTTTTGCGGGAAGGTACGTGCTAAGTGAACGTTTAGGGCTCTCCCCTTCCGTTGCCTTAGTCACCCAGATCTACGTCTTTGCGCTCTGGTTTTCCCTACCCCAGTTCTTTAATCTCCCTGCACTAATATGGCTTGCTTTCGAAACCAAAGAAATATGGCTGCGCCTGGGAGCAATCTATCTCGCATTCACGATCGCCTCCTTCGCATACGGAACACTCCGAGAAGGAGGAGTCTCTCGCACTGCCGAGGAAGCGTTCGGAAAGAGCTACACAATCGATCATGTGCATATCGAAAGACAGTCTCTCGTCGGCCCAGGAATAATCGAATTATCGTCATACATAGTTAGAATTACCGGTGCTGGGGTTCTGCTTTCCGCTCTCACATCCCTCGACTGGTGGCTCATTCCAGTGTACGGTCTTCTCTTCGGTGCCGCAGCGAATGTTCCCTTCGGACGATTCGGCACCCGCGAGGCAGCGATTACTGTAGCTCTCACGGTGATTGGAATCTCAGAAGGCCCGGCAGCTCTCGCAGCAGTCTCATCTCGTGTTATAGGGCTGGCAGCATCCCTTTTATGGCTGGGCATCGCCTTCGCTACAGGAGGAGCAAAGCCCGAACAGAACCTACAAAACGCCTAACACACCAAACACAATTCCACTTTTACGAACACAAGTTGCAAAAATACAAGGGAAAACTCATCACAAGCATCAGGAGGGATCCATGCTTTTCCCTCCCCTCTGTCACTCGGTCAAAATCCCATGCCAACAATCCCTTCAATAGAAACAGCGCTTCGTATTCCTGCACCCGACATCGGCGCAGCCGAGACCGAGACCTGTCGCCCAAGCACTGCGACCACAAGCGGCGTTTTCCTCTCGAATGTACTCGAGCAGCTCGGTGACCTTAGCGCTTTCACTGCTTTACATACTGAAGCAGATAGATCCCCTTATCTCAGCGTGAAATCCGCTGCCGGACGGCACTATTCAGTGACGCTACCCGAGCATTCCGGCCCTTTTGAGGTCTGGGCTTCAGTAGAAATGCCGCTCGACACACCAAAAGGACACTGGTCTAGGCTTCATGAACGCGAAGAAGTTCTTGCTCAAGCCTTACAAACCACCCGTCTTGCCTGGCATAGCAACAAGAAAACAGGGTGGATCGGCATTCCAGTCGCTTTAGCGGCAAATGAGAACGAACTCGACGACGATCTTGCCTACACAACAGCAATGCAGCTCCGTTCACTGCTTGCAACAGTCGAACGCATCTCAAAAGCAATCGATGAACAAAAGAAAAGACCCGCCGAGCATTCCAGATCAAGGTAAAACCTCTCACTTTTCAGGTCTTCGCTCTTTACTTCGAATCGCTACCAGGTTTTCTCTTTCTTCAACAGCAAAACAAAAATCAGGCGAACCTTCCAGGAACCTCTCCCTCCAAGCCATCTTCCCAATGCGCAGCAAGCCATGCAGTAAGCCCAGAAGTCAGAAGATATTGGGAGAGGTCCGCACGAGAAACCCAACGGGCATCATCAGCATCATCCCCTGCCCGCAAAGATTGATCTGGAAAAACAAAAACTCGAAAATCACAGATAACAAAATGGTGTTCGGTTCCTATCCATTCAGTCACATCGAGAAGTTTCCCTACTGAGGCAGAAAGAAGATCGGTCTCTTCATGTAACTCCCGTGCTACTGCTTTTGCTAAAGGCTCTCCTGGAAGAACCCGGCCTCCAGGAAGAGTCCACTTTCCTTTTGAAGGAGCATTTCCACGTTTAATCAGGAGCACGTCTTCTTCTCGTATCACGAGCGCGGCAACAGCCAGTTCAATACCAGAAACAACGTTACCTCTCGTCTCATTTCCCAGATCACCCGCTGAAAGCGACACAGCAAAAGCCCTCTTTACCACCGACGATGCATCGTCAAAGAACGGGCAACAAATCCATGCTGTTCACAGAAATTCTTTGCTGCTCGTTGTCCAGGAAGAACCGTAATATCAGCGCTCGACACACCGTGAGCACGAAAACGCTCCATACCCACATCAAGCATGGCCTCAGCTATGCCAATTTCTCGGGCTTCCATTTCCACAAAAAAACGGAGATGCCCTCTTACTGAATCTTCTGCTTGGGGGAGCATTGGAATAAGAGTCGCCAAAAGATATCCCACTGGATAATTGTCGATCGTACCAAGAAGAAGAAAAGGAAACGGCATTTCGTCCCGCAAAGCGACACCAAACACATCCGCCACAGGCTCGGGCAAAGCATCGCATTCATACCAACGCCCGCGACACACCCGCAGCTCTTCTTTCGCCTTTTCGTAAAGATCGAGCAGAACCGGCAAATCTGCTGTTGTCGCCGGACGAGTACCTTCCACCACCACAGAAGTCATTCTCCAAAAAGAGTATCGATTTTCCCCAAAATTGTCTTTCTCGAACGGTGTGCAGCTTCGTGATTGCGGATAGCAAGGAGTTCTTCGTCGGTCAGACCATTAAGACGCTGAGCCACCTGCATAGCAGTCAACGTATCGTAATCTTGTATAGCGAGATCGACTTCTTCCAACACGGGGACTTCCGCAGCAACAGCGCCTACAGACTGTTTTGCAGGAGTAGACGCTGCCGACGACACACCAACAGATCGAGGAGGAAGGATGGGTGCTTCGCTCGGAGAAACCGACACAACAGTCGCCGAAGCAGTATCAGTGCCACCTCGCAACCTACGCAGAGCGCCTCCCATGCCTGAGACACGCGACCGAAGCCCTTTGCCCTTCGCAGGGCTATCTTCTGAAGAAACAGGGAGTACACTAGCGAACCCCTCATCGTCTTCTTTTTCACCAGAAAAAAGACTGGATCGCCGCAAATCCACTGCTGAACGAGAAACACTGAAAGCTTTACGGCTCCCTGAACGCATCTCGTCAAGGGCTACATGACGTCGCGCAGACAAAGAGGCCCGGACATCAGGAAGACGGTCCTTCGCATACAAAACCGCTCCAAGCGGAATATGAACAAACACATCTTTCGCCGTGTACTGCTCTTTTTCATCAGTTTCGCTCACCATGAGTCGTCCTTTTGCCATCCGACAAGAAATATCCTACAAAAAGCCGGTCACCGCATATAGCAGACAACGGAGACCATCCCTTTGTCACACCCAATAGTTACACAGATTCGATCCCAAGAAAAAACCCTGTTTGCCAGAAATGTCTTTCCCCATTTTTCATGTGCTAAAAGACAAAATAACAAGTCTGGAAAACGGAAAAAAGCTGTAATCAAAACTTTATTTTCCCTATCGGCAACTTCGCGCACCGCACCCCATCGGTGCACCACCCAGGTTCAAGTCAGCAATCCAGCTCCCTATCCCAAGCTCGGCCCCAAAAACCCGGCTCCGTGAGCCGACCCGGCCCCGCAAACCCATGGGTGCACTACCCGCAACCAACCACCGAAACTGCACCCAACCCTAACCCACACAAACAACCCAGACCCGCCCACCACAACCTACCCCACGACCCGGCCCCGCAAACCCATGGGTGCACTACCCGCAACCAAGCAACACTAAACCGTACGCACCCAAGCCAAAAACGAGGAGGAACCTAAATAGTAGGTTCACTGCTTTTCTTGTTTTGTTCCTCGTCGCACCAAAAAAAGACCGACCCCAATGAGGAATACCGAGAAAGGAAACACCCAGTTACCAAACCGCACAAACCAAGTACGATCCTCGTAATAGGGCATGTCCCAAACAAGCGTGGCAGGATCCCAATGCTTCGTCGTCGCAAGCAGTGTCCCCTCTGAGGCAATTAGTGCTGATCGGCCAGAAATAGCAGCAACAGAAATCGCCCGGTGTGTTTCGACTGCGCGCATCCGGGTAAGAGCAAGATACTGATCGGAAAGAGCACTCCGCCCATACGACGCGTTATTCGTTACAACGATAAGCAAAGTCGCGCCTTCGGCAACGGTTTCGCGAGCAGGATCAGAGAAAATCGACTCAAAGCAGATAAGCGTTCCGGCCCTTATTCCATCCAGAGAAAAAAGACCCAGTCGATCTCCACGTACGGCATCAATCGGAACCTTTCCAAGGGAGCGAATAAAACGCAACTCCTCCCGAAAAGGCACAAATTCCCCGAAAGGCACCAGTTCTCTTTTTACATACCGAAGCTGTTGCCTTCCTCCAGCATCAAATAAAACGCTCGTGTTTTCAAACAAGTCACCTGACTCATTCTCCACACGCAAATTTCCGAGAAGCGGCACCCCACCGCTCACTTCAACCAGCATCTCCCCAAGATCAGGCATCACTTCACCACCTGCAGCGAAACCATTAAGAGAAGATTCTCCCCACACAACCAGGTCTACATCATCTGGCAAAACACGCGTCAACTCGACATGAGAAGAGAGCATCTGTCCTCGGGGAACCCCACTGCCCGAGAGAGAATGGGACTCGAACACATTCCCTTGAACAAGACCAACTGTACGGAAACCGGCAGGAGCCGCCAAAGGACGCCCCCACCAGCCCAGCGCAAACACTACAACTACTGCTGCGAGCACCAATCCTGGTACTCGCCTGTTCATCTGACCAGACCGTTCCACCAACAAACCCGCCAGGGCTACATTTACCGCACAAATCACCCAGGTCAACAGGGCAACACCACCGACAGCGGCTAATGCTCTTGTGAAGGGGAACGAGTGCTGACTCACGCCAAGCTCCGCCCAAGCAAAACCTCCAAACGGCTGACGGCCTCGGGCGAACTCCAATACGGTCAAAACAGACGGCAAGATCAAAAGACGGATCAAAAAAGAAGCCTTGCGCTGCGCCAGTGCTCCAACAACCGCACCAAATAGCGCCCATTGCAAAGAAAGCCAGACCGACAAAATAATCCAGCCGGCCACATGGACAACAGTGAGCCAGCGAAGGATGAGACCAAAAGACACGAGACCGACAAGCGCGCCTTGCCAGGCACCAGCCCGCGGAGAAGAAACCGTCCAAAGAAACGGAACAAAGGCGAAAAAGGCAAGAAACCCCATATCATCTTCAGAGCCAGAAAGCCACAAAAGTAGACCAGTGAGAAAAGCAGTCGCCCCTGCTTTTCCCCAGGAGGGAAAGCCCCTGACAAGCAGAAGGCTCTTCACCGAAAAAGGTCGCGAGCTGTGCAATTCTGCAGAACGGAAAAAAGATGAAAAAACACCAGAAGGGGAACCTGGCGACCAGGTGCTCACCTGGCACCACCGCATTTTTCTACCGAAAAGCGCTACACCGCGCACTTCACAGTGATTTCTTGCCGACAACTTCTCAGTCAACCGTCCGAGCAATAAGGACATCACACTTGGCGTGGTGCGTGATGTAGTTCGGCACTGAACCTAAAAGAAAACGCCGGGCACCCGTCATTCCTTTATTTCCCACGACGATGAGATCGGCATCAACTTCGTCAGCGAGATCAAGGAGTGCAGCCGCTGGTGTTTCACTGGAAAGCGAACGCCCTACAGACTCAACACCATACTTCGCAGCACGATCCCGCCCCGAAAACACAATATCTTCAGCTTGCGAGCCAGGAGAAATCTGCCACATCTCATCCCGCGGCAGGCCCGATGAATCGTCAATAGGTTCGCAACGGTAGGCAACCCCTATAACAAGTTTCGCATCTGTCCGAGCAGCTATGGCCACAGCCTCATCCACAGCCCGCATAGCCGTCTCAGAACCATCAGTTCCAACAAGAATCGTCTTGTATGACATTTAGGTCTCCTTCAGATCTCCTGATCGACACCCGAGCGCTCATATCTTGCCAGAAAAAGCCCGCGAAAAACACGCGAAAGGAAACCCAGCCGGCAAACAAGCAAAAAATTGCCCGCACAGATCGGTACTCGCAACATGCCTTTTAGACGAGAAGCACCCCTCTCAGCGAACATCGCACGCATAGAGAGGAAGCTCTACTCAACAAAACCGAGTTTACCAGCCTGCGTCTTTTGTGTCTTTGTCCGACGATGTGCCCGGTGAAGAAACTGCTTCTGTCTCCTCAGTCGGAGCTGATGCCCCGGACTTCGTGAGAGAGGCAGGAGGCTCATCGAAGATATCTCCATACTCTTCGAGTTCAGCTTCGATATAACGCTCTTGGTCAGCGAGTTCGTCCATACCAATAGGACCATCGGTGCGACCGTGTAGGAACTGTCCAACCAAAGGATTCTCTGAGGCAAAAAGCTGTTGTTTCGCACCGAATGCCACAAGTTTCGAGCGGAAAAGAATCCCCATATAGTCGGCAACTCGGCTGGTGGAGTCCACATTATGGCTAATCACTACGAAAGTTGCTTGGGTCTCGGCTTTTGTCCGAAGAATGAGTTCATCGAGAAACGCAACACGCACCGGGTCGAGTCCCGAGTCCGGCTCGTCGAAAAGCACAATTTCCGGCTCAAGGACAAGAGCTCTCGCAAGCCCGCCACGTTTCCGCATACCACCAGAGATCTCTCCAGGGAATTTGACGAGGTGGTCCTTCAACCCGACCAGCTCTGCCTTCTCATACACCACATCCGCAATTTCGGACTCTGAAAGCTTGGTGTGTTCACGCAAAGGAAAAGCAATATTGTCGTACAAGCTCATTGAACCGAAAAGAGCACCGTCCTGGAACATGACGCCCATTTTCATTCGGGTCTTGTATAGAGCCTTCTCTGAAAGTTGAACAATGTCTTCCCCATCAATGAGGATCTCGCCCTCTTCGGGCTTCATCAGACCAATCACGTTTCGGAGAAGAACTGTTTTCCCTGTTCCGGATGGTCCCATAATATAGGTGATGGCACCACGGCGCACATTGAAGCTGATATCTTCAAGTACTTGATGTGACCCGAATCGCTTGGAAACTCCCTTGACTTCAATAGATACGTCGCTCACTTGACTTCCCGTCCCCTCGCACTTCATCTCGGCCTATCGCCACGAAGGGAGACCTCGAAACCCCTCGGTGCGCGTTCCGCTTCAACCGCGTCGCCCCTTCGAGCAGTCGACTAGGTCGATCGCTCTGACTGCTCGCGCTCCAGCCTCAACCCATATCAAAAGCGCCGTATCCATGTTTTCAACAGCACAGTTTCCACAGCAAACCACGAAAACCCTCTTGACAGGAAAAGTAATACGCTTAAAGCGGTATAATCATGCCGGATTCAGCATATCGGTCTTCACACGAAAATTGCCGAAACCAAAATTTAAAAAAGGGAAAAGGCCTGATTTAGCAAGCTTCGCACGATTGATCGTACGCGAAAATCGGCACTAGAACAAAAATCTACAAACAACTTAAGACACAAAAACTCATATCTTTCTCCCACAAAACCACCCGAAGTACCAGGTCGGCAAGGAAAGAAATGCCTATGAAAAAGGGAGCGAACACAGCATAATTTTCGTGTTTTTGCTATCCGATGATGCCGTGACTGAGTTCTGCCACCCCACAGAGGAGGAGAACTCAGTCACAACAGAACAGCGAATCAGGCGGGACTGCAAAAGCAAATTTGGAAGCTGTGCTATCCCAACCGACAGCGAGTGCCATCGGGGCGCAGAGAAACCTTTGGGGCCGGACTGCCTGTCAAATGCTCCGCCATTCGACAGCCGTTATCTACTCGGCTACTCTGCCCCTGCGACAGGTACCGACGGAGCAACCGGCCACCGTGTCACACGACACACGATATTCGCATCTCATAAAAACTGAGTCAAGGACTCCTCTCACTGCACCCCGACCGCTTATCTCCTGGTGGCTATCTTTCGAGGTCAGGGGGTTCATAAAACCAGATAAATCTACATCTTTCATGCCAAAATAGACAGTGAGGCATCCGCGGTAGCGGAAATTCCCACTTCAGAGACCTTCTCCATTTGCCCCATCCCAAGAAAAACCCAAGAACCCATACGTTTTTCTTTTGAAATTCATACGAAAAAACAGTCCGGCAAAAATGCTATCTCTCAAAAAAGGCGGCGGGCTGCTTGCACAGTGCGCACGTAGTGTTCACTCACTCGGTACAATCCATGCTTACGCGTTGCGCCAAGCCCTTGAAAATAGCTACCGACAGCCAAACGCTCGTCACCACCGGTCTTCCCCAAAAGCCAATCAAGATAAGCTGTGCCTCCCCGCACATTCTCATCATATTGCAGGGGATCCACGCTCTCCCGTACAACATAGTCTTCAAGCCATTGGGCAGTAGAGGGCATAAGCTGCATCACGCCGAGAGCACCTGCTTTGGAGATCACATCCTGGCGATGACCGGACTCTACCCAAGCCAGCCCCTTTACCAGGTCTCCTGCCAGCCCGTAGTGATCGGCCCACGCTTCCAAGGAATTCTCTACATCCCCCCGCGAAACAGAAGAAGAACGGGGCATCTCCCTCTGCTCTTGTCTTCCTGCCTGAGACCCAGAAGTTTCCGCAGCAGAAGCGTTTCTGACACCGCTAACTTTCAAAGCCTGACCAGGAAAAATCACATCTTGCAGGAGACCGTTCAGGCTCTTCAACGAAGACACAGAAATCTGATGACGGCGCGCCACATCCCACAAAGTGTCTCCTGACTGCACGGTATATTCCCCCGTATTCGCAGAAACACTTCGATTCGATTGAGACGGAGACCCCCCACTTCCTGGGATGACGAGCTTCTGACCAACTCGGATCACCCCATCATCACCAAGTCCGTTTGCCTGTATGAAAGACCGAACGGAAACCCCGGCGCGCCCGGCAATACCAATCACCGTATCTCCAGGGCGCACAACATACACGCCTGCATCCAGGGTTTTCTCAGAGGAAAAAGAACGATTGGCCCGGCTTGTTTTTTTACTCCAGTTGGGAATGGTAAGAGTCTGACCTTCCCAAATCACATATGGAGAAACGAGGTTATTCGCCTCAACAACTGCGTTTGTCGAGAGTCCTGCGCGAGCAGCAATACCACCGATAGTGTCTCCAGCTTGCACACGGTAAGTACCTGCCTGAACTGGAGCTGTACCCTGCTTTACAGCAATAGGCCGACTACCTAATGCCGGCGACGAGAAAATGAATGATAGAGAAAGGGCGAAAGCAACGCTCACAGAAGCCGCTGCTCTTCTCGCAGGAGTGCGCCGACTTTCTCTCATGGCCACCATACCCTTCCTTTTTCAGACAGATCTGCCTCGCTCATCGCTGAGAAGAACCTGATTCATAGCGTATTCAGAGTGTGTAGACCCAAACTCCCGGTCCGCAACACTATGAGGACATCTTCCAAGCAATGCAGGAAACAGGATGAAAAACAACCGTCCGCTTCAGACAGAAACGACTTACGGCGATCATCGACGAAAGGGATGCGCTTCTTAACTCGTTCATCCTGCATCCCCGTAAAACATTCAAAAATACAACTCTTTCCGCATTAATCATGATACTTCAATAAATACTCTCAAAAAGGAAAAAGGATGAAAATCCTCTCAAAAAAGGTCTGATCTTCCTAAAAAACTACATACAGCAAAAATGAAGCTTCACATACTGGGCAGGTTTCCGGCTTTCGCGCAGAAAAAAAGATTCAGGGACAAAAACAATGGAGCATTATCCCGCTCCCACAGCAAACAACAGACGTCCTGGTCGCACGGCTACCAATGCAGGAAGCCTCCCCGCATCCACCCCGTCAACAAGCAGACGTCCGCTCCCTTTCAGCTCTATTTGTTCCGGATGGTATTCCCGCACAAAGGGATGCGGGAGCCAAGTTCCCCTTGGCATCCGCGGCAACATTCGCCACACTTGCCAGGCAGGACCTTCAAAAACAAACAGGTCCAGTTTTCCGTCACCAGGATGCGCTCTCGGCGCCACATCGAGGTCAGAAACAAACTCCCCGTTACCTATAAGCAGGCCAGATGCTTGGAAAGAACGCTGCACTGATCCCATAGACAAATCGAGAGAACGACGAAACGGTGACAACCCAGCCAGACGCAACGCTTGCCGCCACCGCCCCTTCTTCCCTGCGACCAACCCTGCTATTCGCCCAAAACCCCACCAGACAGCATTCACCGCCTCAACTTTCGCTGCTCCCGACGATACGACAGAAACAGTGTCAAGCTGCTCTTCTCCCCCTTTTGCCAGAACCGATGCGTAACGGGATACACCACCTGACATGCCAAAAGAACGAGGAAGACTCGCAGGACCACCAGCGTATCCCACCAAAACACCAGACCACTCCGCAGTTCCAGTCGCGACTGCGAACCAGGCCTGGTCACCTCCTAAACAAGCAAAAAACCGGTTGCCCTCAGCAACAGATTGACGAACTGCCTCGGCCAACTGCCAGGGGTTACGTCGCGACAAGATTTCGACAGGGGGTTCCGGCAACACAGCAAGAAACTCATCAAGTAGCCGGTGACCTGCTCGATCAACAACAAGTACCGGCGCCCCTTGCGTCCGCTGCCATCCTTTTTCCATTAGCTTTCCATTAGCCAAACACCCCGCTCGCCAAACACCCCGCACTAAAAAGATGCAGCACGACGACAAGCACACAAAATTTGCCTCGAGTGCCTTTTCACTGCTCCTCACTTCCCTTTGCCGATTTTCTGCCACGTTCTTCATTGAAAATGAAATATCCCACGAGGACTGCACCAAAATAGAAAATGGTCATGGGTACGACCATGAAGAGAAGAGTGATTGGATCTTGAGATGGAGTGACAACTGCAGCAAAAGCTGTCGTCCCGACAAGAGCATACCGCCATGTGCCAAAAAGCTGTCGCCAGGTAATCAGCCTTGTTGCCATAAGCAAAACCAGCAACATCGGAAACTGGAAAGTGACACCAAAGGCCAGCATAAGAAAACTAAAAAAACTAAAGTACTCATTTGCTCGCAGCTGAAAATTAAAGTCTTCACCTGCTACGGAAATCAAAAAATCAAGAGCCCTCGGCATCGTGTAATAACCCAAAGCAATACCAACACAAAAAAAGAAAAAAGCAACCGGCACAACAGGAGCAGCCCACCGCTTCTCTCGTTTTGTCAGCCCTGGAGAGATGAATCCCCAAATCTCTCGGAGAATAAACGGCATTGCTATACCAAATCCAGCATAAGCAGAAACCTTCAATTTCACGCTCAAACCTTCAGTTGGATTATCGAGACGAAGCGAACAGTGTTCTACTTGCTCAGCAGTAAACATCGATTCCCCGCGCGCGAAAGCTTCCCGGATCGAATCACACCAAGGATGCAGCATAAATTCAATCAGATGATCGTAAAGAAAAAGCGCCACCACAAACGCCACAAAAACATACACTGCTATACGCAAAATTCGAGAACGGAACTCTTCAAGATGCCCCATGAGCGACATACGGGCTTCAGGGTTGTCTTTGGGTTTGCCGAAACGGAGTGGCAATTTCATCGCGAACGTGCCTCACTCCCTTCTGCTTCTTCTTCTGTACTTTCGTCTGTCTCTTTATCGAAGGAGTGCGGCTCTCCCGCGACAGGATCAATATTTGCCGTTGCCAAACGCACAGCATTGAGTAGGTCTTCCGAAAAACGACGCGAAACAACCGGAGAAGCAAGAACAGAATCCGGCATAGATAGTCCAGCTACTGACAAACGTCGCGATACTGTGCCTGCTCCACCCACCACTTCTACATCAGGCATGACCGTTTCCGCGACCCCAGATACAAATGAAACAAAAGATTCCTGCTGACCCGGAGGTTTTTCGTCTTCAGCTCTGCGCGCATACGGCGTCTCCGTCTCTTCATTACTTCCCGCAACGACAGCAGAAGAGGCAATACCTGCGGAATCAAGACCTCCAGGAGTCTCCAATACTCCCCTCATATCCACAGCATCTCTCAGGTCTTTTCGTATACCGGAAACCTGCTCACGGAAATCCTCAAGATCTGGCATATCACGTAGTTCAGTCTTTACCGCTTCGCTTTGCCGTTTTACTTCGCGGATAGCCTCTCCCAGCTTTCTCGCAGCATCAGGCAAACGCTTGGGCCCTAGAAACACGAGAGCAACAAGAAGAATGACAAAAATCTCAGGAATGCCCAACTGGGGCGACATATTGTCCTCGTTCAATCCGACAGACAAGGGCAGGACCAGCCCCACAACATCAGTCTCACCTTACCCGATCAGAAGGCCAGTCACACAGAGGCTGCTCGCAACTCCATCTCGGGAAAGAGACGCCTCCCAAAAAAGATAATAAGAAGATATACCACTATAAACAAGCGACCCTGACATACAACCTTCTTTACCCCAAAAATCCCCCGGCGTTATCGCATCCCAGAAAAAACCATACAAACTCTACCCTTGTACAGATTTTTTCGCTCCCCGCCAAATCTCGCCCTTTTCCAAGATCTGCTCGCATCAGGGTCCTCGCGCAAAATATTCGCTCAGACCACAGAAAACAATTTAGGCCAGAATCTGTTCCATCCAATCGTCCCGCTGCAATACAAGATGGAAATCCAGAATATCATCATAATTGATACGAGCACCTCCTACCTCTTCGTAGAGTTCTGCAGGAAGATGCCAAATACGTAATTCTACCCCGCCGGCCACGAGTAATTGCACAATACGATCTTCAGCTGCCTTCGAGACGCGCATCTTGCACGAAGGACACTGGAAACAATAAGAACCTGACCGATCTTCCGCGCAGATCCGCACTTGCATCGCCTCGCGAGAAATGACGACATCCCCACAGTCTGGACATGTTGCGCGAATATTCATCGTCCCACAAATCCTTCCGTGCCCTTTGAGGTGTTCTTTGAAACGGCATCTTCCACCCAGAACTTAAGCGCAGTCCCCATCAAACTGTCACAGCAAATACAACATCCACTACATAAAGCAGGTCCCTCAAGAAGATCAGAAAAACAACCGAAAAAAGCGAAAAGCCTTCCAGCGTACACTATTTTCTCCGAAAAGAGAAACTCGCAGAAGTATGAAAACCGCTTCACAGACAGCGCAAACAACGACCGACTATTCCACAGCACTCTCCCGCGCCATCGCTGCCTTGATAAGACAACCAGAACATGCTCTCCAATGCATCTTGCAACAGACAGGCGCCCTATTTGGTACGCAACATGTCGGCGTCTTTCGCATGAGCGCTCGGGGCACTCTACTTCCCGTTGAAGGAAGTACTGACTCCGACATGCTCCATGCTGCACATAACGCCTGGAAATCTCAAACTATCTTCTCATTCTCGCCAGACACTCCGAAACCAGCATCTCCTGGTTCGGCCTCCCCCGGCAAATCAACAACAGAAACCCGCGGTCTGATCGTGGCTGCACCTGCACAGTTACACAACCGCCTCGTCGCTGTTCTTACTATCTATGTTCCTTCACTCTCGAAAAAAACTCCTCTCTCCCCCCAACACCAAACACTCCTTAAAAGTTTCGCGGATCTCACCGCACTCACTTTTCAGCGAGCACAAGCAAAAGACATCGAATCAGTACTTAGTGTCAATGACCGGATCAACACTCTCGAAACGATCCAAGACCTCCTCACAATCCTCACAGACGAGATCCAAACTACTCTGCGGGGAACAGGCAGTTTGGCGTACTTGTTTCACGAAGATACGCAAGATATAGAAACCGCTCTTTTCCAGTCGCTGCCCCGCGATGTTGTCGAAGCCACACTACAAAACCCCGCCTTTACTGCTTTGTATCAATGCAGTAGTGCACAGGTAGACACACCTTCTAGAAACGGTCCATTTCACGCTTTCATCAACGTCGCCAACGCCATCGTAACGGTCCCTTTACGCTTTCAAAACAAGACCATCGGTCTTGTTTGCATTAGCCTGCAAGACGCGGCACTTCCTGATCCCGACCTCCTCAACCTCCTCGCTCTTCTTGGTCGCCAAGCCGGAACCGCAGTATGTGCCACAAGGTTACGCGAAAAAAACACTTCCCAAAACGCCCTACTGACCGGTCTCGCTTCTGCTCTCACTAACCCACTCATCATTGCAGACAAACATGGGCGATTTCGGCTGATTAATTCTGCTGCGGAAATCGCACTCAACGTATCGAACGACTTCGAATACGAACATCGAATCGAAAACCGACTTCCTCATGGCTTAGATAAAATGCTTCTAGAGGGAGAACCAAGAACTCTTGACGTTCATCTTGTAAACCCAGTTCCCCGCCATTATCGAGCACAAATCACCGAAGCAACTGTAAAAAATGGCGAAAATATAGGACGCTTTCTCCTGCTCACAGACCAAACATCTATTGAGAAGGCACAAAGAACTCAAGCCGACTTCGTCTCCATCATCGGCCACGAGTTACGCACTCCACTCACTCTTGTAAAAGGCTTTACAAGAACTCTGATTCGGCGAGGAGAACATCTTCCCCCCGATACCGTGAAAGAAGCGCTCAAAGCCATCGAAACACACGCGCAGCGCCTCGACCACCTTATTGAAGATCTGCTCTTTCTTGCCCAAGAAGAACACGAGCCACCGGCACTCCATTGTGAAGAAGCCGATCTCGTGTCTTTTACACGGGACTATGTGAAAATCGTTGCCCAACGTAAACATCAGGAACAACCAGATCGGAAAATTCTTTTCCGATCACACATCCCAGACCTCTCTCTGCTGTTCGACCGGGCCAAAATCGCAAGAATTCTCCACCATCTCATTGACAACGCGCTAGAGCACTCCGAGGACACTGTCACTATTGAAATCCGAAACGAACACCCGTATGCCAGGATCTCAATAGAAGACCAAGGAATTGGCATCTACTCCGGTGATCTCGAAATCATTTTTAACCGTTTTACTCAAGGCAACAGATCTTCATCTCAGGAGCACAAAGGCATGGGAATCGGCCTCCATATCTGCAAACGGCTCGCCGAAGCCCACGGTGGCGATATCAACGTGAAATCCAATCTCGGCAAAGGATCCCAATTTAGCTTACTGCTTCCCATAGAAAAGAGTTCTCCTCCCATCGAGGAAACCACGATCAGAACATCCGGATCGAAAAAGAACACAAAAAAAAAGTCAACCCAATGCTGACCCCGCAGCTGCCCAATCAAACCGACCTCACCATCACCACAAACACTTAAAAGTCACAACTGGCCAGATCGAGTCGGATCGAGCGTTCTGCAGCTCCTCCAGAAAATACCCGAGTATTTTCTCTTAGTCCTCGCTCGTTTTGTCTTCACGCACCGCATCATAAAGCGCACGAGTCACCTGGGCCCGCTCCCGCCATGCGCGATCTAGATAAAGGGGCGCAAGCACTTCGGCATCCGGACCAATTTGACACAATAACGACACCAGACGCATCTCGTGAGGAACAGAAAGAACAATCCGAAGACGCCCATCTCCCAGATAATCACACTCATCAAAGGGGTATTTCTCAGCCACCCAACCACTGCCAGGAGGAAACAAGAGTACAGTCTGCAAATGATCTGCGACAGATCGATAGCCGAACTCCTCCCATTGTCGGTCTTCTACAAACCGCTCACCTGTATGCCGGAAATCTCGCATTCGATCAACCCGTAATGTCCGAAGCCCATTTGCCAAACGACACCAAACATCGAGATACCAGACTCCCTGCTCCATGAAAAGACGACCAGGCTCAACCTCTCGTTCTTGTTCAACATCGCGGGAATAAGACCAGTAACGAACGTTGAGGACCTGACGCCCTCGCACTGCAGCCTGCAACAAGTCAAGCCTGTCGTCCACACGATGAGCAGCGACAGCAAGATTCGCAGCACCGAGTACATCGGACAACTTCTCGGCCGCACTCGTCAGCTCCAGCGCATCAGAGAAATCCGCAAAGGCAAGTGCCATTCGCGCGCTCAAAAGCGAACGCAATGCTTCTTCTCGCGAAATTCCCGACGAACGGGTCAAAGGTTTCACCCCGAAAAGCCACACACGATCTTCGCGAATCTCCACCTCAAAAAGATCGCCTGGAGCATAGGGAGGCAATCCACAAAGAAAAAGAAGCCCAAGGTCATCAAAAAAAGCATGCCGATCGAGAGAAAAATGTCGGCAAACATCACTGACCAAAACTCCTGGACGAGCCGCTAAAAAAGAAGCTATCGCCAAAATACGCCGCATACGACGCAAAGTGCGATTCCCCTGAGAATCAGCTTCCTCGCCCACTTTCCCCGCTCCATTCATTGGGAACTGCCCTATTCCTACCTATACGACAACCGCCCCACTTCCTAGACACCAATGTCTTCCTCGCTCCATCAATCACACAGATCTCCACTATCCAGCTCCGCCCCCAACTGATCTGCTTCAGGGTAACCTGCGCCAACCGGCCTCACCTCAAGCCCATCAAAAGGAGGAATTTCCCTCAGGGAAAGCCGAGAATTCGCCATCTCATCAAGACGCCGGCAAACCTCGGCACGAAGACTGGCGGGAGCAAGAAGAATCACACGGTCAAGCAAAGAAAGGACCCAAGAGAGGAAAGCTTCCTCATGACGGACAATGACTTGTAATACCGGCCAGTTTGTACCCTCGACTACAATATTCTGGCCCGTTTCACGACCCTGAGCTTGAGGGCCGACCCACCACATCCATTCGGGGTCCACAGCCATACGAACCAAAATCTTGGGTCCTGTCCCAATGGACCAGCCGCAGTCGGGAACCGGAGCGAAGGTCTGTGCAGTAGGAAATGCAAAAGCATGTGCTCCTCCAGACGAAACATCCCCTTTCACACGATCCAAGCGAAACGTCCGAAGATCGCCAGAATCCAAGTCCAGACCAGTGACATACCATCTTCCACGGCGAAAAGCTAGTCCATACGGATGAATCTGTCTGCGAGACACTGCCCCCGTCGTGCCAGAACGGTATGCAAACACCAACTGCCTACAATCCGAAACCGCACGGAGAAACACCTCCAATAGCTTAGGAGGAGAAGGCAAAGACTGTGCCGCGCGTACATCATCTCGAGGTTTTTGCTCTGAAGAGTCTGCAGGAGAAACCTTGCCGGCACAAGCAACACTTGCAATATTCGTCGCCGGCGTTTCCACTTCCATAGAGTCGTTTGGCAAGTAGCCCCAAACGGCAGCTGAAGCAACTGCCAGTGCGCTCTTTTCTTCCAAGGTCAAACCAGGATCTGTGACGAAATTCCCCACCGGAAGGCGATAGCCTATATTTCCAGGAGCAAAACCCCTTAAAGTATCAATACTCTCAGCCTGTAAAGAAAAACCTAGATCACGCAATACGACCTTATCCCGCTCAAACAAGCGGCGCGCAGCTTCCGCGGAAGTGTCATAGCCAGGCACTTGCTCCACAATCTCACGTTGCGACAAAGGCCGACTCGTATCTGACAAAAGCGCTATCAGATTGACAAGACGCTCAAGACGACGCACAGAGGGAATCTCCCTTGTCAAAAAAAATCGGCGGCGAGAACAGGGCTCAGTTTCAGCCCCTCGCCCATATCTCCCCGAAAAAAGAGGCAGATTCCCCACAGAAATCAAAAAACTCTTTCCCAAGAGAAATACGAAGACATATTATACCTGACAGAAGGAAGACAGGTTCCGAAAACCGAAATCCGTCACCAGTTTCACCCCTCAAACAACAGAGGAGTAGGGTCTTCCCTTATGGAGGTTGCAATGCCCTCTGATTATCGAGGAAAAATCAAGGGAGACCCCAGGCTCATCACCATCCTCACCGATGTCATACACCGAGGTTTCCCTCACAAGCATCAGTACGCGCCCATCACCCCCCTTGAAATCCGATGGAACAATCGGCTGCGTTCCACTGTCGGGCGGGTTTATTGGGGAGGACCTCTCACTCTCATAGAGATTTCTCCCACCTACCATCGGGCCCACCCTGACGAACTCATCGAAACCATCACCCACGAGTTCGCGCACGTTCTTCACCCCGATGTTGGACACGCAAAACCTTGGCAAGAAGAATTCTCCCACGCTCTCGAACGCCTCGGCATACCGGTACCCTCACGCCTCTCAACAGCGCGCCATCCCGCCCCACACCACGGACGATACCTTTGGCTTTGCATAGCCTGCGGTAACACCGTGGGAAAGCGTTCTCGCCGGGCACCACAAGAAGTGGCCATGCGAAGCACCTGTTGCCAAGCTCCCATCTTGGTTCACGACTGCCAAACAGGACGTATCGCGCCCGAACGTCGACACAAAGTAAGCTGCCGCCAATGCCAAGTACACTACCGAGCATACAACCACATCGAAGACGCGCAACGTTTTGCGGGACGGCATCAATGCCAGTGCGGCCAAAAGCTCACCATCCAACGACCACTCACAAAATAACCTAGACAGTCCCAGCACTTTCCTTACAACAAACCCCAACGTCTCCATAAAAAGATTTTCGTTTCGTAGAGAAGTTTCCAAACTCCGTCGACAAGGAGGGATTCCGTCCGGCCAAACACCCTCCTTCCATTTCAGGTTGCAACCCCTGACACCGAAATACCTTGACATTTTAGTACTTTAATTCGGTAATCCCAAAAAAGAGAGAAAAAGGAAGCTCATCAAAGAGCTTCCTTCGACGATTCCTGTTCGAGAAAAACAACAGGTGGCAAAGAAATAGCCGCATCGGACACCAAAGCACCTAAGCGCGCTCCTGCAGACGCAGCAGCCTCCCAAAAGAGTGGGTCTTCGTCAACGCCCCGTCCCATAGAACGTGGCACAACCCCAGCTTGCTCGAGCGGGACACGCCACTCCCCCGTCACCGATGAGACAATCTCATAACGGTCAGCAACTCCCTCAGACAACAGTTTCTCGGACAACAGCTCCCCCATTGCTCCAGAGGGCACTGCAATCTCACCAATCCGTCGACCAGGACTGCCAAAAGTAAAAGCCGTCATCGTATGATGACTCGCTCCCCTGTGCCGTACACGCTGATCCGCCTCGCTTGCCCGCACAACCCCGACAGGCATGCCCTTTACACCAGCAACTGTCTCCATAAGAGCAGCCACTTCAAGCGCACTAAAACCCATCTTAGTACCAGTTCCCACGACACCAGGGCCCATCCCCACCACTACAGCATCGGCTTCACACACATATCGGGCCACAAGCAAACCCGACGCCACAGTCACCGATTCATACTCGCCACCAAAAGCCTGGCCAGTACTTACTGTGGTACACAAAAGATCATACGCTCGTAGTTGGGAGACAAGATCAGAAAGAGTCAAAGGGAGAGAGGCCGCGTCCGTCATCACATAAGCAAGACGAGCACCAGGCGCACTCGCTGCAAAAGCTCCCGCTACTGCCGCAATTTGCGAATGAAGACCACATACGGCAACAGGCATACCGTCCACTGTATCGACAGTGGCCAAAAGATCGTGATGAGAAGACTCCTGCGACGAGGCCGCCAAAACCGGAGTCTGACAAGAAGAATAACGCATCTTCATGATATGGCCGGCAGGAACAGAGGCAATCTCTCTATTCGACAAATTCCAGTGGACGATATGCCAGCCACCAGTACCTAAACCGAGTTCAACTGCAGAAGTGTTACAGACAATCTCATCATTTACTGCCACAGCACCAAGCAAATCTGTGTAATTCACAGCCTTACTCGGCGCCTTCTCACCATCGAGCAAAACAGTAAGACGTTGAAGACCAGGACGCGTAGAAAGAATGGACTGGACGGATCCAGTACGAAAAGTAGGCATGCCTCCGACCCTAGTCAAAACAGGCAGTCTCCCTCCCACAACACGCCTTCAAGAAACCCCAACCCACAGTCACCCCAGAGCCCAGGCGACAACCCAAACCCAGAACGACAACCCAGGCCCGACCCCACAAACCCATGGGTGCACTACCCGCAACCAACCACCGAAACCGCACCCAGACCTCGGGTTGGAAAACAACGGTGATGTCCCCAAAGAAAAACAATCCATCTACGAAAAACAGTGACGGCCTAGAGAAAACAAGGATCTGTGTAGATGATGAGGTGCGAGGAAAAAGGAGCAAGTACGCACACTACACACCCAAAAAAAACAACTACCACCCAGGAAGATTCAGCGAGAGGCGATCAGGCGTTCCACGCGGATTCAGAGAGAGGCGATCAGGCGTTCCACGCGTTCGTCATGTGCTTTGAAGGGATCTTTGCAGAGGACGGTTCGCTGGGCTTGATCATTCAATTTTAAATGCACCCAATCAACGGTGAAATCCCGTTTGCGTTCTTTCGCATGCTTGATGAATTCTCCCCGCAATCTGGCCCGCGTTGTCTGGGGTGGATGCAGCACAGCTTCTTCGATATCTGCATCGTGGACGATCTTTTCGACCATTCCTTTACGCTCTAGCAGGTAGTAGAGGCCGCGCTTTCGATTGACATCGTGATAAGCCAAATCCATCATCGCCACTTTTGGGTGCAAAAGAGAAATATTGTCCCGAGCTTGCACTGCTTCAATCATTTGGTGCTTCGCAACCCAGTCGCATTCTCGATTCAAACGAAGAGGATCTTTCTCCAGCCATGTCATGACGTGTTCCCACATCGAAAGGGCTTTATGTTCCAAAGGCGTCAAGTCATGCGTTTCAGCATATTGCAGAGCAGCTTCGAGGTTTTCGGATTGCAACTCCAGCGCAGAGGCCTCTTTCCCGTTTACAAGCCGTACTTTACGAGAGCACGTAATGTCGTGGCTGATCTCCCGAATAGCACGGATTGGGTTTTCGAGAGTTTGATCCTTCATCGAGATATTGTCCTCGAGCATATGGAGCAGAAGCGCCGTCACGCCTACCTTAAGAAAGGTAGTGTATTCACTCATGTTGGAATCGCCCACAATCACATGGAGCCTACGGTATTGCTCGGCATCAGAATGCGGCTCATCTCGTGTGTTGATAATGGGCCGGCTTCGCGTAGTGGCTGAAGAGACTCCCTCCCAGATGTGTTCCGCTCGCTGGCTCAAGCAGAACATCGCCCCACGAGCAGTTTGCAAGACCTTCCCAGCACCTGCCCAAATCTGGCGGGTCACAAGATATGGGATCAGAACATCGGCATAGGATTGAAATTCTCCGCGACGACTCATGAGATAGTTTTCATGGCAGCCATATGAGTTGCCCGCAGAATCCGTATTATTCTTAAAAAGGTAAATCTCGCCCCGTATTCCTTCTTCTTGCAGTCGTGTCTCGGCTGAAGAAAGAAGGCGCTCAAGGATTCGTTCCCCGGCTTTGTCGTGACATACCAAGTCGTAAATCGAGTCACATTCAGGCGTAGCGTATTCGGGGTGGCTGCCCACATCGAGATAGAGCCGTGCTCCGTTTTCCAAAAAAACATTGGAAGAACGTCCCCACGAAACCACTCGGCGGAACAAATATCGTGCCACCTCGTCAGGACTTAGGCGCCTTTGCCCTCGCAAAGTGCACGTAACTCCGTATTCATTCTCCAGGCCAAAAATACGTCTCTTCAAACTATCTGAAAGTCTATGTGCTCTTGAGAGGTCTCACGCCCTCTTCCTTGAAAGTCATGAAAAATCTCACGAGCATCAGCACGATTTACCGATTTCCCATCACCCGACATGCCAACAGAAAATATCCTTTCCCACGAGTTGGACGACGAAAAGAGTCCCAGCTTCGCTGATCTCTCTTGCGATACTGCCCTCTGTTTTGCAGCATCTCTCTCCCATTTTCCCAACGCGCAGCTCGTCCGGAGAGAGGGTGTTCTACGATATGGATCATGATGAAAGCCGTAATCCTCTTGAAACGCAGACAAGGAAGCACACACGAAAACTTCCTGTTGAACCTCAATATCTACCTTCGACCTTTGATCACCTCGCTGCCAGGAGTTTCTCGCATCGTGGTATCTGAAGCTGTAGCTGGTCCTGGTGGAACTCCCGCATACGATGCCATGGCTGAACTTTGGTTCGAGGACCTCGACGCTGTACGCCAGCTTGTCGCTTCTCAAGAAGCACGCGACACTGAAAAAGCAATGGAGCAGTTCGTCAATATGGACGCTTATACAACCTTCTTGAGCAGGGAACACGAAATCAGTCTTCCAAACTGACCAAGTACTTTCCAGGAAAGATCTCATAGGTTCATGCCTCGTGGAGCGAGGAGAAAAAGCGAGATCGGGAACAAGCACGAAAAAGATGGAAAAAAGGAAAGGAAAAAACTATTCCTCTTCTCCTGTTCTTTCAGGTTCCGCTTGAGAAGCACCAAAAATCTCTGTCAAAGCCGCCTCATCAAAACGGCGGAAGCATCGCCTCTCCAGCGAAAAGTCGAGCATCGCCACTTCAAAATCGGCCATTTTGATGGGCCGCGATACGTGATTTGCCATCGCTTGCACGATGCGACAAAAGGCTTCAGACATGCTGAGGTCTTTTTCGTAGTGCGCTGTAGCTTTTACGTGCAGATCCTCAGCAGCACCACCCATAGTGATAATTCCTGTCTCATCTGAGATCTGACCGTCAAAAGTGACACGGTACAAACGATTGACACTGTCTGGGTCATTTTTGTCTTTGACCTCTGCGATGAGTATTTCCACCTCCCAAGGCTTCAACTCATGTGTGAATGTCGCACCAAGCTGTTGTGCGTAGGTTCCGGCAAGTGAACGGGCCGTCACATCATGACGACTATAGGAATATCCTGTGACATCAGCCTTCCGTATTCCGTAAACGCGCAAAGCCTCAAATTCGTTGTAACGACCAACAGCAGCGAAAGCAATGCGATCGTAGATTTCGGAGACTTTATGGAGAGTTCGCATCGGATTCTCAGCGATGAACAGGATTCCTTCTAGGACTTCACAGATGACAATGGACCTGCCACGAGCTATCCCTTTCCGGGCATACTCAGCCTTGTCCGCCAGTACTTGCTGGGGAGAAACATAAAAAGGCGTCGTCATTCAGTTGTCACTCCTCATCAGTGTATCGAACGCGCAATGATGCCAAGTGGCGGTCAACAATACCCGCTATTTCTTCATCATCAACGGTCTTAATACCGTCTCCAGTTACTACCGAAATATTGGGATAAATCTGCCGCAACAGATCCGGTCCACCGGTAGCCACGTCTTCGTCAGCAGCATCAATCAAAGCGCCTAGCACTATCTCAAGAGCTTCCACCCGCGACAGGTTTTCATGCCAGTTCTGTTTTATATAGGAACGAGCATGTGTTCCGCCCGATCCTGTGGCATAAAAATCGCTATCTTCGTAGCGGCCGCCAGTGACATCAAACTTATAAATACGTCCTACTTTTCGCGACAAGTCATAACCAGCGAAAAGCGGCACGACCGACAGCCCCTGCATTGCCAAGGGGAGATGTTGGCGAACCATTTCTCCTAGCCGATTTGCTTTCCCATCGAGAGATAGCCGGCGTCCTTCTATCTTTTCGTAATGTTCGAGTTCCACCTGATAAAGACGCACTAGTTCGATAGCAGGACCAGCTGCCCCTGCTATCGCGACAACCGAATAATCATCAGCAGAGAATACTTTCTCGATTGTGCGATTCGCGATGGAAAAGCCCTCGGTCGCGCGGCGGTCACCCGCCATCACGACACCTTCCGCGAACCGTAATGCCAGAATCGTCGTGCCATGAGGAGTGAGTTGGGCTGCGTCCTCAAGTAAACTAAAACGTTCAATTACGGCAGTGTCGTGGGTTGCATGAAAGTAACTCGAGAAAGAGGAGTGAAGACCCCAACGCAAGGATCTGAACGAGGAGTTCGGCTCGTAATTCTCCACGATATTGTCACTCCCCACCTTTCTGGATGTAATTACGGACGAACTCTTCAGCGTTCTCTTCGAGAACATTGTCGATCTCGTCAAGAAGATCGTCGATATCTTCTTTTAGCTTTTCCCCACGATCGCCGGCTTCGACGTCATCCTGCTCGACTTCGGTTTCTTCCCTTTTGCGACGCACCTGGCGTCGCTCTTGTTCAGACATCGGATACTCCTGCTATGCCTCTGTCTCCGCCCCATGACGCTCCGAGAGCGTTGCAGATACCCCATAAGAAATATCGGCATCCACTACTCAGACCGTAGTCTATGACATTTCCGTACTTCTACGATTTAGTCATGAAGTCAATTTCTCGATCAGTTCCGCTGGAGTGCGGCACTCATCGAGTAAAGCTCCTACAGCGCTTTTTGTTCCCCGCGTCGGATCTAGCATCGGAAGACGCTGCAAAAGATCCTCCTCCGTGTCAAACACGAGAGAGTCCCAATTGGCTGCGACAATTGACGAAGAGAAGCGATCAAGGCAACGTCCTCGAAAATAGGCTCTTGTACTCTCTGGAGGAACACGAATAGCCTCTACAACTGCCTCTTCAGACACAAGCGTCTCCAAACGTCCCGTTTGCACAAGACGGCGCGCAAGACCCTTCTTGGGGTTAACATCACTGTACTGCAGGTCGATCATGCGGAGCTTGGGACTATCCCAAGAAAGATCATTTCGCTCACGATATGCCTGAATTAAAGCCAACTTCGAGGGCCAGTCCAGCACACCATTCAGGCGCATCGGGTCCACTTCAAGAGCGGTCAAAACCTGTTCCCAACGAGTCATGATCTCGTCGGCACAAGGGTCTGGGTCTTCGTCGCGCTCTTTCAAATACTTTTTCACTTTCTCAAAGTAGCCCCACTGAATTTCAACGGCAGTCGCAGTGCCCCCATCACTCAACTGTACGATCTGACGGCATGTAGGGTCATGGCTGATGTCGCGCATCGCCCCCACAGGATTGAGCAGCCCTATAGGCTCGATCTCCATGTCTTCAATCATGGAGAGAACAAGCGCTGTCGTCCCGATCTTAAGAAAAGTCGAAACCTCACTCATGTTGGCATCTCCCACAATGACGTGGAGGCGGCGCCATCGAGAAGGATCGGCATGGGGTTCGTCCCGAGTGTTCACGATGGGACGCTTCAAAGTGGTTTCTAGGCCCACTTCTTCTTCAAAAAAATCGGCTCGAGCGCTTATTTGATAGTTGCAAGCAGGCTGGCCATGTTCGGATCCCACTTTTCCTGCGCCCACAACAACTTGACGCGTGGCAAAGAAGGTCAGCATGTGGGAAACAATGGTAGAAAAAGCCACAGATCTATTGAGCAAATAGTTCTCGTGCGTCCCGTAGCTGTTTCCTTTCCCGTCTGAATTATTCTTATAAACGACAATACGCTCGCCTGGAGGGAGAACTCGCTGCACAGCAGCAACAGATCTCGCCAAAATGAGTTCACCGGCACGATCGTAAAGGACAGCCTCAAGTGGGGTAAGAACTTCTGGGGAAGAGTATTCCGGGTGCGCGTGGTCCACATAGTATCGGGCACCGTTCGTAAGGACTACGTTGACAAGATGCGTTTCGATTTCCGGCGGACTTGCCCCGTCTATCATGTACCCACGGGCATCTCGTCCCGGAGACTCGTCATCAAAGTCCCAGCGGACACGGCGCGCCTCAGTATCAGCATAACTGTTAATAAGGAGGCTAGATCCCACGACTGGGTTGAAATCTCCTTGGCCAATGATGGTGATGCCGTACTCGGTTTCAATGCCACAGATCTTAGGAAAAGCCAACGGACATCTCTCTTAAGTTGTCAACGGATCTTGATCTCAAAAAAATCCGTTATTTGAATCCTCTGCGATTAGAGAACTCATTCAAAGCCTAATAGCAGAACACACTCCTGGCAGGACATCTACAAGAAGATCCGCTGTCTACTCGCAGCTGGGAAAAACATAAGAATACACGCTGAATTTTTAGGGATGCATCGGGAAAAAAGAAATCCCCCGAAAAACCCCAGAAGCCGAAAAAAGCTCCCTGATTCGGCTTCTGCTGGATTCTCACAAGTACTGACCGGTCGTACTCACTGTGTCAATCGACTTCCCACCTGCGAATTCGCCTTCTCCCTGGTTTACAAGGGTACGAACGTACACGATACGCTCTCCCTTCTTTCCAGAGATTTTGGCCCAGTCATCTGGATTCGTGGTATTCGGCAGGTCTTCGTGTTCTTTGTACTCTTGCTTCACCGCACGCAACAGGTCAGAAGTACGAATCCCCTCTACCCCATTGTCGAGTGTGCGCTTGATCGCATATTTTTTCGCACGGGCCACAATATTCTCGATCATGGCACCGGAAGCAAAGTCTTTGAAGTACAAGGTCTCTTTGTCACCATTCGCATACGTGACTTCAAGAAAACGCGTGACGTCATCTTCCGCATACATTTGTTCGACAGTCTCGTCGATCATGAACGTTACGCAGCGTTTGCGGTTCCCCTTCGCCCTCTCGAGTTCCACAGAATTCAAGGGGAGTTCTGGCCGCAAATAAAGAGCAAAAATCTCCTTCCCTGCCTCTCTGCCAGGACGTTTGATCTTGATCTTCACGTCGAGGCGACCGGGACGCAAAATAGCTGGGTCGATGAGGTCTTCACGGTTTGAAGCACCAATCACAATCACGTTTTGCAGAGATTCGACCCCATCGATTTCTGCTAGCAATTGTGGGACAATCGTGGATTCCACATCTGAGCTAATCCCTGATCCCCGCATCCGGAACAAAGAATCCATCTCGTCGAAGAAGACGATAACGGGCACGCCTTCTTGGCTCTTCTCCCTCGCACGCTCGAAAATAAGGCGGATCTGACGTTCTGTCTCTCCCACATATTTGTTGAGGAGCTCAGGCCCCTTGACGTTCAAAAAGTAGCTCCGAGTATTTTCATTCCCCGTCACAAGAGCCACTTTTTTTGCGAGACTATTCGCCACAGCCTTGGCGATCAGCGTTTTCCCGCAACCAGGAGGACCGTAGAGGAGTATGCCCTTCGGGGGCTTCAGCTGGTGAGCACGAAAAAGATCTGCGTGCAAATACGGCAATTCTACAGCGTCACGAATCTCTTCGATCTGAGCCGCCAACCCACCGACATCGTCATAGGCAATGTCGGGGACTTCCTCCAACACAAGTTCTTCCACTTCAGGACGTTCAAGGCGTTCAAGAAGAAGATTGGATCGCTGGTCATAAAGCAGCGCATCGCCAACACGGAGATGAATGTCAGAGTCAAGAAGACTGTCGCCAAAGCACGCGACACGCTCTTCATCTGCCCGCATCAAAATGAGCGCTCGTTGCTCATCGATAATCTCTTTCAGCGTCACAACCTCGCCCAGAAGCTCATATCCCCTGGTTTCAATAACATTGAGAGACTCGTTAAGCACCACTTCTTCGCCTTTGCGAAGCTGCTTCACTTCGACAGTTGGATGCACTCCAACCCGCATCTTCCGTCCAGCGGTGAAGACGTCAGCTGTGCCGTCCTCATTGGGCTGGAGAAAAACACCGAAGCCATTCGGAGGCTGTGTCAGTTTCTCAACTTCATCACGCAAATGGGATATTTGGTCCCGCGCTTCGCGCAAAGTAGCAGTGAGCTTGTCGTTTTTCCCAACAGCTTGTTGCAACTGAGCACGCGCCTCTTGCAGACGTTGCTCAAGAACCTGCACACGACGAGGAGCATCGTGTAGTCGACGCCGGAGAACTGCGACTTCTTCTTCAAGTGCCCTTATTTTCTCGTGCACAGCTACTTTGTCGCCGGAGTCCCCAATCATCCATTCGTCTCTGTCTTGTGCCATCCCCAACCCCCAATAGAGACTCTGAAAGCAAGGAAATTCCCCCAAGCCACCAGATCTCTCCATTCGGTCTATTTTCACAGATTTATCGGCCCATGCAAAAGAAAACTATAGCGCCCATTCCCGCTCTTGAAACAGGGCATTTTCGCGCCCAATTACAAATTATCGCAGCTCAAGCCCTAGATCTGGCACCAAACAGAAAGAAAGAAGAAAATCGCGAATTTCCGTTTCTACTCCTCCTTCTCTGACCGATATCCTGGCAACGCAAAAAGTCAAGCGTGCAAAACGCGTGAAACGGATAACGGAGTTTTCACGTTGACAACCGTATTAATTGACGTATAGCGAGCGCGACAGCTAACGTGATGGCACGCACCGCCGAATCGATCGCTTGACCGTTGCATTCGCGAGAACACGGTCAGCACCAGAATGTTTTACTGAACATTCAAAGCCCGGAACGCAAGGAGAATTGGGTATGAAGGTCTGGATCGACCAAGACCTGTGCACAGGAGACGGCCTGTGTGAGGAGATCGCCCCGGACGTTTTCGTATTGCTTGATGACGGTCTTGCATACGTCAAAGAAGGCGATCGCATCTTTTCTGACCCGGGAGGATCCGAAGGCTTAGCTGCTGTGCCAGAAGGCATGGAAGAAGCCACTATAGAATCCGCCGAGGAATGTCCTGGAGAGTGTATCTTTATCGAGCCCTGATATTGGCTCTCTGCTACTGAAGTGAAAAAACGGACAAAGGTGATGGACAAGGAACCTGCCTCTCCTTTTTTGCTCGAAGAAGCCGTCGCAATCGCAAAAAAAGCCGGGAAAATCACCCTCCCCTGGTTTCAATCAACGAGTCTGCAAATCGAGCAAAAAATAGATGGCACACCAGTCACAGAAGCAGATCGTGCTGCAGAAGTATATATTCGTGAGTACCTGGAAGAGGCTCACCCCAATGACACCGTCATTGGGGAAGAATACGGCATCGAAAAAGGTTCGAGTGACCTTCGGTGGATTATCGATCCAATCGACGGCACAAAGTCTTTCACTCGTGGCGTACCCCTGTACTCCACCCTCCTTGCCGTAGAGGACCAGCATGGCCCAGCCATTGGCGTGATTTACCTACCAGGCCTCGAGGAAGTCGTCTTCGCAGGGCGTGGTCTCGGCTGTTTTGCCAACGAAGCTCCCACTTCCGTCAGCAAACGCACCATAACCCACAACAATCTCTGTGTCACCACAAGCGGCTTGTCCGCCTGGTCAGACCAGTCCCTCACAAACATACTGCGTTCCGGCATACATTTCCGCACATGGGGAGATGGCTACGGTTACTCCCTTGTAGCCACCGGTCGCATCGACGCGATGATTGATCCTCAAGCAGAGCTATGGGACCTTGCTCCCATGCCGGTCATCATTGAGGAAGCAGGCGGATGTTTTACTGACATCCAAGGAAAACCAGGAGCAGACCGCGGGAGTGGCCTCGCCACGAATGGCTGCATTCATCAGGATATTCTACAAATCCTCTAATGCACATCAATACATGTTTTTTTCCTGAGGAAAACTTCTTCGGTCACATTAGGTCAGGTTCTTCTTCACGCGTCTCCTGGCAGGCACGCGTCTCCTTTTGCATCTCCCCGCAGAGTCCCGACAATACCCCATACACCTCGGTATAGACCTCGGCGGTATAGCCCCCCCCCTCGGCGCGTTAGTCAACGCGCCGACCCACGGTGAGAAAGCCGGTATGTGCAACCATGCGATGATCTGGCCGCACAGAACGTCCATCAATATTCCAGCCGCGGTGCATCACTTCAAAAGTCTCCACGAAGGCGAAACCCCCAGCCCGCATGGCATCAGAACATTTCTCTAGTTGGGGAACTGTCGGGAGATACGTAAGAAGCACGCCTCCAAGACGAAGAGAACTCGCCACATGTGGCACAGCCCGCCAAGGTTCCGCTAAATCCAGCATCACACGATCGAGATCGGTCTCTTCAATACCATCGTAAATATCAGCAATACGAACTTGATGATTTGGACAATCTCCAAGAAACATCTTGATGTTTGCAAGAGCCTGCGAAGCGTGTTCTTCACGCATCTCGTAACTGACGACAGATCCCTGCTCCCCCACGGCCCGCAAGAGCGCCATCGTAAGCGCTCCCGAACCAAGCCCTGCTTCCAGCACTCGCGCACCAGGAAAAATGTCTCCCCACACAAGAATCGGCCCAATGTCTTTCGGGTAGATCACCTGCGCACCACGCTTCATTTTCAAGACATAGTCACCCAGAGTAGGCCGCACAATACGAAACACTTGACCGCCGGAGGACCGCACGGCCACTCCCTCGGAACTCCCCACAACTTCGTCATACGAAAATGAACCCGCATGGGAGTGGAACTTTTCTCCCGAGTGCAGATGTACGAGATATCGACGACCTTTCGCATCCACCATCAAGACCAAATCGCCATCAGAAAAAACAGCATTCATCAATGACGCCTACGCGGTCGAAAAGAAGGACTGCCCACAGTTACTCGCTCTGGGTCGGTTGCCATTTGGCGGAGCCGACAAAAAGCACAAATTTCCCCTGTTGTCGAAGCACCACAGTTCGAACAGGATTTCAATTCCGGCGCACTCACACCGGCTTGTTCGGAGAAATGATCAAGTCCACGATCAAGGAAACCAAAAAAGAACTGGTGTTTTGTTCCCGGTGAAGCATTCTCAATCTCGTTGAGTGCCTCCTTGTACCGAATACCGGTATTTCCTTCGGACATAGGACATTCCTCAACGATATAGTCGATTCCTCGCAGTACACAGTATGCAGCCATTTCGCGTTCGCCTAGCCGCACAAGAGGCTTTATCTTTTTTACAAATCCATGTTCGGTAGGAAGTACAGGACGCTGACGGGAAAGAGCATCCAGATTCCAATGAAGCACATTCCCAAAAAGAGTCGCCACCTCATCATCGAGGTTATGGCCCGTGGCAATAACCTCGTACCCCGCTTTGCATGCCTGCTGATTCATCACATAACGTTTCGACAACCCGCACGTACCACATGGTGCCCGCCGAGCACTCACAGCCCCCTGCGGGATGTCATACCCATAGGAGTCTTTCATATTCACGACGTGCAAATGAGCGCCGCGAGAAGTAGCAAAAACCTCGGCTTTCTCTTGAGAAAAGTTTGAATACTCTCCAATACCAAGACCGATATAGAGTCCATCGGCTTTATAATCAAGGGAAAGAAGAATATCCCATAAAGCAAGGGAATCTTTTCCGCCCGAAACAGCAACAAGGATTTTGTCATCTGGAGCGAGCATACCGAAGGTTTTTATAGAGCGTTTTACTTGGCTCTGCACATGCTCGAAAAAATGTTCCCGACAAAAAGCCGCGTTATGGCGCCGGATGTCGATGACCGCCTGCCCCCGACAAACTCGACACTTCATTCACATCACACTCCACCACCAGAGATCACAGGACGTAGCTCGATCGAGTCGGCATCAGCTACTGCCATCTCTTTTGTCAGCAGTTCGTCATCGCGAATCACAATGACGCTCTCAGGATTCACATGCAGAGCAACCAAAATCTCTCCGACTTTCATCGGGCCGTCTAATTCAATTTCTCTGCTCGGATTTCGCAAACAAACTTTCACATATAGAATCGTAGCCTTCACCTCCCCATGAACCGCAGCCTTCCACCGAATTTGCTCCCGACTTGCCTGCCTGTCTGCACCACATAGGCACACCTGGTACAACCCCCCGCACACCGAAAACATACTTGCCATAACCTCACCTACACTCCTGATCCCCTCCCTTCTTCTGCTCTTTTCGCATTTCAGACCTCCGAAGCACGCTTCCACACACTATGTGCACAAAAACCACACAGCTCGCAGCTTCCCAAACAGCTCTTCCAAAAATGTCTGTAGAACGCACACACCAATGCTGAAATGCGAAAAGACAAAAAAGCAGGTGACAACAAAACAAAACCTCAGCGTAGGACACCCACAATCACACCCAAGATTTCCGCGCCCAACTCCAGAACCCCGGACCACAACACACCGAAAAGAATGACCCGACAACAATGGCTCGCCCCCCAAGCATGAATATCCTCTAGAATGCGAAACCGTGCAGATTAACAAGCATCTTCTCAAAGGACTAAAAGACCAAAACGACCTTCAAGTGCTCATTGGAGCTGCACTTACGGTCTTCGAATCAGCACGCGACGAACAGAGAAAAGAGGAAACGAAAAAGTCCTCAACGCGTCTGGTGCTTTCTCCTGGGGATAAAGTTGAGATCAGCGCGCTGCGCCCGCAAGACGCTTCTCAAGTCGCAAGCAAAAAATCCTCCCGAAAACGACGCTCCGTCTTTCGCAGAAGAAAAAGATCTTAAAAAATCACATAGGCACAACAAGAGATACGCGTGTGCACTAAACCGAGAAGCAAGCAGCAAATCACGCTATTTTTCTAGAGAATACTCACATTGAGCGTATCCGGCTCTTCATCACAGCTTGGCCTGAAAAGCGACGCTGAAAGACAACAGCACGTATCCCCTAGATACTGGCTCCGGCCTTTCTACCGAACAGCAATACCTCATCTCATGAGCAGAGTTTGCAGACACTCGAGCACAGTCAGAGCCGCTTCACCTCGAGGACTGTCTTCTTTTGCTTTCCGCTACGGCGACCAAACAAGTATGCGAGCAGCAATCCAACAAGAGTGATTGTCACGCCAACACTCAATACAGAAAGCTTGGAACGTTCCGCAGTCCCTGTGATGGAATCTTGGATTTCCTGGATTTTCGCCTCAATATCCTCGCGGCGAATTTTCTGGTCTTCAGCCCCTATCGTCTGTGTCGCTTGTGGCACTTTCCGATCCTTTCGAGATACTCATTCCCAACACAGAGAGAATAATTCCCCCTACCAACGCAGTAAGAATGTAGGGCAGCCAAGTAACTGACCCTTCAGGAAATACCCATACCTCTTCCTGCAGAAAGCGCAATAACCCAAATAAAACAAGGACAAAACCTATCCCGAGACACAGGCCACTAGCAACCGAGATGGCAAGAACACGCCCTAGTCCGCGAGCCGGTTCTAATGTCTCCTGTTTGACATAGTCAACAACAAGGTGTCGAAGCTCATCAAACAGCTCTCCTAGCGCCTTTTCTGAATCATTCGTGCCGAAAAAATGCTGCACAACCTTGGCCCTGCCAAAAACAAGCGTCACAATACAAACGCGCACTTGAGTCGCGTTAACGCGTCACAAGAGTAGCAGTCACGTTCCCGACAACCCAGAGATCATGCAACAAAGAGAATCGTAGCGCCGGCGGCACTGCGCTCAGGCCTTTCCACCATTCGGATAAAACCTGGAAAGACACACTATGTTGAGGGTTTTACGCTTTAGGCCAAAGCGCAGCAAGCTCAATCAGGTCCCTCTGCAAATTGTGCACGTGCAGACGAGAATTTACCTTATTGAAAAGAAACGCAAAGAAGAGAGGCTCGTCCTCTGTCTCGGTTCGCCCTACCAACGTCACTACATTATTGAGTGTACCGGTTTTCCCTATCACATCAGCATCTAGAGGCCATTTACGCAAGGTGCCATCTGTACCGCCTATAGAAAAAGAAGAAAACCAAACCGGACCAAGATTTGTTCTCGACATCGCATCCATTAAGTGCACAAAGACCTCGCACGAAACCCTGTTGTTGCGGTGCAATCCTGAACCATCAAAAATGCGCACATCTTTCATATCCACGCCAAGCTGTGTCAGAGACTTTCGCATAGCCCTAACCCCACCTGCGGTTGTGGGATCACCTGCCTCACGTCCAAGATGCCGAACAAGTACTTCTGCGATGAAATTATCGCTCCACTTATTTAGATCCGCCAAAATAAGTGGCAGTGGGGGTGAATGAAGTTCCGCAAGTAAAGTAGCGTCTGCCGGAGTCTTTCCTATAGTTACCGCAACGTCTGGGATATCCAACAGGCGACCCAAAGTAGCAGCGGCACCTAAAGCCGGGTCGGCAACAGCTCCTGGAGGAATAGGATATCCTGGGGGAAAATGAGTTTTTGAACGATCTACTGCCAGGGCCGATACAAATGGGGCAACACCCTGACGTATATAACGCTGTTCCCATCCTTCGACAAGTAAGGTCCGATCGAAGAAAAAGGGATCGGCAACTATTCGTTGCACTCTTTGCACATTCCCTCGAAGTTCACGGCGCACTGTTGCAGCAAGACCGGTCAAAGGAGTGGCCAAACGATTTTTCCTGGCTGCTGCCCATTCTGGAGTTGCCAGCGTTGGATCTCCTCCGCCTTCCAGATACAAAACCCCTTGGGCGTCACGCCAGACTCGAGTCGTAAAAGTAGCAGACACCCCGAACTCTTGCAGTGCAGCCGCTGAGACAAAGAGTTTCATTGTTGAAGCTGGAATAAACCTCTCGTCATTCCCCGAAGAAAAAAGTATTCCAGCTCCCGAGGCCCCAATTGCAGCACAGCCCTCGCTATAGGCAGGATCCACGACACGAGATGCGATACGCCGGTCGAGTCCAATCCATGCCTCGACCCGTTCAGAGGTGTCGTCAAGACGAGAAAGCGCCAGAATAGGCGAAGAGGCAGGTGGGATCTTTTCTGGAGTCCCCGAAAAAACCGCTGGATCCTTTACAAAAAGGTTCGCTATTCCTGTAACAAGAAAAATTCCCGCAATTCCAGTACGAGCAAGTCGTGCCCTGCGTGACCACAAAACTTCTCCCGTCAAATACCTCGAGTTTCACGATACTTAGCATATCGAGCAAGATGCTCCAATGCTGTTACAGCCCGGTGCGAAGTCGAAAAACACGGCACACCACATGCGCGTAAACGCGCCGGCCCAGGATTATCCGGCTGCACTGCAGCAAGTTCTGTCGCAACAAGCACCGGTTTGTCGTACTCACTCATCAGATCTACCACAGCATCGGCATATCTCATATCTTGACGTTCATGATATTTGCAGATGCGCTCAAGTCCATTATCCGGATAAAACTTTCCTTCGCGGGCAAGATGGGCCTGATTCGATTGGATACCGAGTCCTAACAGGACCACCGCATGCACATCAGGGTGCGCGACAACAAGCTCAAGACATTCTGGCAAAGTGTCACGAGTTTCTCCTCCCGCAAGGTCTGCAGGATTGCTCCGGCTCCACCGCGAGGGAAGTTTGGCATCAAAACCTGCCATAATGTCAGGAGGGATATCCATGAGCGAGAGGTCGCGGGAACGAGAAATCCGATCAGCAGTGAGGACTCCCCAACCACCCGCAGTCGTCAGGACAAACACATTTCGGCCTCTCGGCAATGGCAAAACCGAGAAGGCACTGGCAGTGTCGACTGCCTCTTCGACATCGGCAACACGAGAAATCCCCGCTTGGCGACACATTCCATGAAAAATACGGTCATTCGACGCTAAAGAGCCAGTGTGACTCGCTGCAGCTTTCGCCCCACCTGAGGTCACTCCCCCTTTCAGAAGCACCAGTGGTTGCACGCGAGAGGCCTTTTTTGCGCGGTCAAAAAAGGTCCGGCCATCAGGAAGACCTTCCAGATAAGCAAGACTCACGGCAGTTTCCGGGTCTTGCGCAAAATACTCGAGATAATCGGCAACACCGAGCGCGGCACAATTCCCTGCAGAAATTCCCCGGCTAATCCCGATACCGGTACCTTCCACGAGATTCATAAAAGAAGAGACGAGATTCCCGGATTGACTCACTACACCAATATTTCCCGGCAAAGGCATAGGTGCGACGATCTGCGCGCAAAGTCCGACTGGCGGAGAAACCAATCCCTGCCCGTTCGGTCCAGCCAGCAAAATGCCCAATTCCTCGCATAGTTTCACAAGTTCGGCTTGCGCTTCCCGTCCCTCTGGACCGGCCTCACCATAACCCGCAGAAACCACAAAAGCTGCCTTCACCCCCTTGGCTGCGCAAGAACGCAAGATATCAGGATTCGCCGCTGCAGGAGTGCAAATAAAGGCCAGGTCCACGGCTCCATCAGGGATATCATCGACCGATTCCAGACATTTCTCACCAAGTAATTCCCCACTATCGCGCTTCACAAGAAACACTCGACCACAATAATCATGTCGCAAGATATTGTGCGCTGCGACAAAACCAAATTTGGCCGGATGGCTGTTCACCCCAATAACCGCTATTCCCTCTGGGGAAAAAAGGGCATTGAATCGTTCTGAGGAAGCAAGAATAGCAGCGGTTTTGTTCATGCTCGCACTTCCAAAAGAGCGTCAACAGCAATGGGAATGCCCTGAGAAACAATCAAGGGATTCACGTCCACTGACACAATCGATTCGTCTGCTTCCGCAAAGCTGCTCAATCCTAAAAGGATATCAACGAGTTTTTCTCGGTTTACAGGAGGTTCACCGCGAAAGTCTTCAAGCACAGCTTGCGTCTCAAGATCGTCAATCATTTCGATTGCGTCTTGCCGTGTCAGAGGCAAGAGACGAAAAGAGACATCCGCCAGAACTTCAGCGAAAATCCCGCCAAATCCAATCATGACACATTTGCCAAATTGAGGATCATCCACAACACCTGCGATTAGTTCGCGTGTACCAAACACCATTTCCCCAAGCAAAACGCCCGTTTCTCCGTCTTCCGGGCGTGCTTTGGCAAGTAGCTCTTCGGCTGCAACCCGCACCATTTCTGGAGTAGCAAGGCCCAGTCGTACCAGGCCACGCTCAGTTTTGTGAGCGATCCCTTCACCACACAGTTTTGCGACTACAGGGAAACCAAGCTCCCTGCCGGCCTCTTCTGCTTCAGAAGCCGAAAAGACGAGACGCTCCGACACAGATTGAATCCCATAAGACGCAAGTCGCCGTTTCGACTCAAACTCAGAAAGAAAACGCGTTGGTGCTCTCACGAACACTGCCCTCGTACTGTTTCCAATGCTGCCTCCAGTAGTGGCGAGTGACCAGGACGAAGAGCCGCTCATCCCAGAGAGGAAAACCGAAGAAGCACAAACACAGGCATTCCACTCTGACAGATCATGGACTGTTCGCCAAACTATGCAAAAAGTACTCAGAAGCGGGAGCCCAGAGCGAAGCTTGCGGAAGGAAATCTGTAGGAGATACTTGATAATCCCCCGCGCTTCTCTGCGGTCTCTTCAATATCTCTTCCCGCTTATGCGCTTTACAAAATTTTCTATATAAAAATATGCAGATATTCAATGCCAGGTATTGCCGCATCGAAAAACAAGAAAACAAGTTTTCCCCACATTCAGGCAACAAAAAATAGGCATGCGAGCCTAACCATTTATCTCCTCTGCTTCCCCCACTTTTTACACACAGACACATAAAAAACTTTACGAAGCAGTAATGTTTCGCAAGCTCACGAAGAAGAAGCAGGACGAGGAGTTTCACTCACAGGAATTTCTTGTTTCTTTTCTTTCTTCACATCAAACCAGCTCGTCTTCTCAAGTGGATAGAACAAGTTTACAAGAAACACGATAACGGGCAACGTCAAAACAAGCCAAAGGACGCGTTCAAGGAAAGTCGGCAAATCTTGGAAATTGGGCAAGAGTCCAGAAAAACGCACGACCCAATACACCATTGTGTACCCTATCATGTGCCAAATCAGGAGCGTAAGCGAACGATTTGCAAGCCAATCGACAACAGGAGCAACACGCTTGCGCATACTCCAATTTACAATAGGATCACGTGCCCAAACAATCAGGAACCAGGCCGAAAAGCTCCCCGACATCCACGCCATAGTCGGAGGAAACTGGTTTCCTCCCTCCCATGTATAACCGAAAACATTTCCTCCCCACACGCCAAAACGCACCATCACAAATGTCAACGCGGCAAAGCCGAGACCGAGAGGAAGAAGCTTTTTCCCAAGTCTTTGCACGTATCCATCTGCATAGAAAAAACCAAAATAAAAAACCAGTGTCCAGTACAACTGAACATGGAAAGAAAACAGAAAACCCACTACAGGATCAAAGCTGTCAGCTCCAATCTCAATCACCTGATCAAGGCGTTCTGAGTACCATAGGAAATCAAAAAAACCGAGGATAAAGAGAGTTCCTACTGGTATTGCCCAACGGAAATGAGAATCGTAAAGACGAGCAAGCAGGGGAGACAGTAAAGCAACCGGCAGAAAGACCTGCAAAAACCACAAAGGTCCCTGGGCGAGTCCCAGACAGTCCTCATGAAGCGGCATGACCCAAGTAAGGATTTTCTTTGTGGAGAAGTCTCCACACACACCATCAGGAACTGCTTTCCATAAGAAAATTTCAATCGGCACCAATATCGCGACAAACACATAGTAAGGGACCAAAACACGGAGCAAACGTTTACGCCAGAAGCCGACCAGAGGAACATTTCCTGTCTTACGCGACAGCGCACCCGAAGCCACAAAAAAGCATGTCACCCAGACAATCCCCCAAGAAAGCAAATCCAGACGCCAGCCCTTCCACCCCTGTGGTATTTGTGTCCCTGTCCCTTCTGCAGTTACTTCCACGACAAAAATGTGCACAAGAACCACACAGATCATGCTCAAACCACGCATGACCGTAACCAGGCGGTCCCTGCCTCCTCTCTGGAGAGGAAAAACCTGGGGAGAAGAGGTCGATGTGGCGAACACAAAAACACCCAGTCTAGAAAAACAGAAAAGAGGCGTCAGGATAAGCAAAAGCCCAGGAAATACGCCAAATCAAGAATTCGCCTCAGAAGAAGCAGGTTCCTCCCCACAACTCATACAGTTCATTCTCACTCTTCTTTACTCTGCAAAAACACGCCGACTCCTGCATCTCCGTTTCTACGTCTTCGGAGATCCCGATCCATAACATTTTCTTCCGTCTCTCTTGCTTTTCAACACAAACGGCCCCACCCCCTCACCTCTCTTCCCCGATAGGATCACCATATGGACGAAGAACCGTTCCTCGTCGGCCTCCGCCTTTCCGGACGACGTTGTGTTGTGCTCGGTGACAACCCGGCTGTCATCCGGCGCGTCCGCGATCTCCAGCGCACGGGCGCCGACCTCTGTGTCATCGTGAATGACCCCTCCACTGCCGCGGTCATAAAAGCAAGTGGGGTCCCTGTTGAACAACGCGAGTATCGAAAAGGCGACTTAAAAGATACCTTGCTGACAGTGATCTGTCTGACAAACGAAATTGATCTCCCTCTCCAAGAGGCAGCGGCGGAGCGCTGCCTCGTCTACATCCCCGATACTCCCCAAAAAAGCGACGTCATTCTCATGGCAATTGTGCGGCGCGATCCAGTGCAGATTGGCATCTCGACCGGAGGACGATCCCCTGCTGCAGCCCGACGCCTCATGGAACGTCTTGACGCCATGCTGACATCGACTTTGGGTCCCACCGTCGATGAGATGTCCCACGCCCGCACCCACTTCAAAACAGAGGGACAAAAATCACCGGCTATGGAGGAATCACCCAGGTCCGCCCCCTCGCCGACACCCCCCGACTTCCCGGACTATAATACCTGGACAAAAGCGTTCGACGATGGCCTCGCTGCTGAAGATGAAGAAAAAGCCAGACACGCTGTACGGGCAGCGCTCGGCTTTACTCCATGAGCTTCACCCTCGCCACACCTGCTCTTTTTGCGCCGGAATCCCAAGGAGCGAAAAGAATCGTATTAGAGGAAGGGCGCATTGCAGCTGTCCTCCCACCAGGCAGAGCAGATGAAAGCTGGCCTGGCCCCATTGTCCCGGGTTTTGTCGACCTGCAATGCAATGGAATCGACGATATATCCTTTGCAGATATAGGCCGAAAAGACTGGCAAACTGCCCGACACAAACTTTTGAGGACAGGAACAACAACTGTTCTTCCAACCATTGTCACTAGCACTGACCCCGCGCAAGCTCTCGCAGACTTTGCACCAGGGGGAACGCCCGACATGCCAGGTGCCCATCTCGAAGGCCCTGCACTGAACCCCCTGCGAGCAGGCGCCCATAAAAAAACTGACCTTCGCCCCTTGTCACTTGCCACAATCACCCAATTGCCCATTGTTCTAGTGACTTTCGCGACAGAACGAGCGGGGGGCATCAAAACAGCCACAATGCTGCGTTCCCACGGCATTACCCCAGCAATTGGCCATTCAAACGCCACTCTGGAAGAAGCAGATGAAGCATTTCGGATGGGCGTGCGACTCGTCACTCACTTATGGAATGCGCTCCCTCCCCTTCACCATCGTGCACCTGGCATCGTTGGCGCCGCGCTGACTGATGCACGCGTGACCGTCTGTCTCATCTGCGACGGCATCCATGTTCATCCTCGTATTATTCAACTCACCATACAGGCAAAAGGACCGCACCGGGTCGCAGCAGTAAGTGACCTCGTCGCGCCAACTCGGCGCGCCGGCCTCGGAGAAATACGGCGTGTTGCAGGAGCAATCCGCACTCCAGAGGGCATCCTTGCAGGAAGTTGTACTACAATGGACGAAGTATTCCGTAGGCTGGTAAACTGGGGACATTCCATGGAAACTGCAGCAATGCTCACTGCAACCACTCCAGCCGCTGCACTTGGACTCTTCGACAGAGGGCGTATTGCCCCTGGTCTCCGTGCTGATCTCGTGGGTTTCACCACAGATCTCCACCTGGCTTGGACTCGCTGCACCGGCGAACATGCAACAGGTCCTGACCTCGCCTGACCGATGAAAAGCCTGTCCTCCTCTGCGCAAAACACCACACAGACCGGACCTCAGACAAGACCTCAGACCGGAAACAGGTTTCTCTCTATCTTTCTAGAAAAAGGACTTCCCGCATCATGAACAAAAACCGTGCCCGTTTCAAACTTCGCACTATTGCGATGTTCGCCACTATTCTCTTCATTTTTGTTGCTTGCAAAGGCGAAAGCCGTCCCTCAACCGCACACGGTATCGACCATTATCAAGAGTGGTAAACAGCTCCATCATCACTGGATAGCAGTATCGGACCGGGATTCTTCTCGCACATTAAACACGTAGCGTCGTGATAGCCAGAAGCGACCAGCAAAAGTCGTCGCGATAGCCAGAACCTTCACAAGCAGAGCAAGGGACAGGGCGAGATCTCCTCCGGCCACCGTGATTGCTGCCCAAAGTGCCACTTCAGTCACAAAAATGTTTCCTGCAGCCAAGACAAGGAAACCGGAGGCTTGCTTGCCCAGCGACTGATTGCCTTTTCCTTCAAACACCCATTGTTGTGTCAAGAAAAAGGCCACGATCAAACGTACTGTCATACTCACAGGATTCGCGACGAGCTCTGCTATTCCCAGCCCTACGAGGAGGGCAAAGAGAAAGAGGTCGAGCAGAAGCGCAAGGAGTCCGGTTATCGCGAATTGCAGCATTTCCCGGAACACGCCGACCAGCTTCTTGTGCCGCCATATTCGCCGCACAGTACCCAAAAAGCCTTCCTTTTCCGGCGCACGGGAAGAGACAGTGCAAGAAATTCTTCCTGTTCTTCTTGCTTCGAGACAGTCTTCAATGAAGCTTCCCCCATCGGGCACGCAACATGGCCCACCCGACTTTAGGGAGGTACTCTGGCAAACGAATAAAAGAGCGGCCATACTCGCGACGCCGATAGGAACAGGGAACTTCTTTCATACGGAAACCTTGCCGGATAAGACCTATTGTCAAGGCCTGCGCATAGTTGTAGTCATGCGGCAAAAAAACACGTTCCGCGGCTTCTCGTGTGAGGACACGTATGCCACTTTGTGCGTCTCGCACCCGGTTCCCAGAAAACAGGCTCACGAGCACACTGCCAAACCGGTTGCCAAGATTCCTCCACAAGGGCATTTTTTGTGGAGCACGCACATGAAAACGGTTACCTGTCACATAGTCGGCTTCACCAGTGAGAATGGGAGCCAGTAAATTCGCAAGATCCTCAGGAGCATATTCGTCGTCAGCGTCCATAAAAGCCACTGCAGCAGCGTCAAGAGCGCATGCATTGCGGAAAATGGCACCAACTGCAGCACCAAGCCCAGTCCGGTTATCAGCGACAGATACGACAATAGCTCCTGCGGCGCATGCCAGCGCGACCGTCTCATCACTCGACCCGTCATCTACGACAAGAACCGTGACAGGCAGAGAGAAGGAAGCAAGGGCCAGCGCCCGGCGCACAAGATTACCTACCGTACGTTCCTCGTTACGCGCCGGAAAACCCACGACAAGACCATGCCCTTCCGATTTTTTGAAAAACGCATAATCTGAGGAAACTGCATCTCCTCTCATCCCAGCAAAAAAGACAGAGGAAAGATCCTTCGACAAGAGAGAAACTTCTTGCTCAGCAAATGTGTCGCTCTTCCCACTCGAGAAAACCTCCTTTCCGCAAGCTATGCAGGTAATTGTTTCTCGCGAGTCCATCGCCTTGTGCGGGGGAAGGCAATGTGCAACAGCTGCACGCCCTACCATTTCCCCGAGGGTACCTGGAAGAGCCGGGTCCGGGTGACCCTCTGTAAACCCCTCCGGGAGCAACTTGCCACTATGAACATTTCTTCCTGACATTTCCCACCTCTCTTTCCACGACCCACTCGCCGCGCACTGCCTGTATTTCAACTGGTACAAAGCTGTTGCACTGCCTAGACCGAACTTGGAATCGGACCGGAGCACAGCCTGACGCCTGGTTTTTGCAGAGGAGGAGACTCATTGCAGCTCCCATTGCTTTTCTCGGAAAAAACGTGAGGAAAGTCCCAGCTCAATAGTTTTGGAGAACACATGGCGGCGCAGTACCCACCAGACAAAAAAGAGCAGAGTCAACCAGCAAGCTGTCAACAGGTATGTCACTGGGGTAAAAAACCGATAAGACGGATAGATGCCACTTATCCGTAAAAAGGGTGTAATCGGCAGGAGGAATGGGTCACGAGCGGCACCAATTTGTTCGGTATCGAGGGCGACAACAAGAGAGACCCCAACCAGTGTTCCGTAAAATGCAAGCGCAAGCGCAAGCCTCGGCAAAACCGCAAAAACCAGCGCCAGTGCCGGCAGAAAAAGGGGAAGCACTGCAACTACCTGGCGGCCAGGAAACCAATAGCCGCGCATGGTCAGCGCAAGCCATGTCGCGGTCCCCCATTGCACAAGTACAAGCACGGCAAGAGGCCACCATTTTGCGCGAGTCTCGCGGCGTTCCCATAGAAGGGCCAAAGCCGGTGGAGCCGCCAGCCAGAGCGGCGCATAACGTGCAAGGCCAAAGCGCCGATCGAACAGCAAGCCATAGAGACGGTACGTTCGCTGCCATCCACCAGCATTATCACTCACCACCGCCACAGTGGAATCGTCGTAGTAAAGACGATTCACGCTATACGGAGTGACACCACCGTACATATCCAGAAAAAGCCAGATTTCATGCGCTGCCCCCACTGCCGTGACAGCACAAAGTACAAATATAGCTGGCAGGTTGTGTCGCTGCCGCCACAATGCAATCAACCCAATCGCCAGGCACAGAGGCAAATATTTCGCACCGAACCATGACAATGCCAGGATCGCGAACCCAATATATGCAGCGGCTACTACAGGCCGACGCTCGTCATAATCACTTGTCCAAAGAAAGGCAAGGAGAAGCAGAATCCCACCAGCGGGCAATTCTGGATACACCTGCGTAGAATAAATCCAAAGTGGTGCAGAAAAAGCAACAGCAAGCGCAGCAGCAGGTGCAGCCCACACTGGCCGGGAAACAAAACGCTGCGCAAGCAGCCCCGCGCCAGTCAGGATGGTTGCCGCCAACAAGGCCAATTCAATCCGGGCCCCCACCCACCCCGCACTGGGCTTCACCCACTCGGCCAAAACATATCCGGGAATCAGAAGAACAGAGAGACCTGGGCTATGAGGTGTATAACGCTTGCCATCCGGACGGGGTTCGTCTTGCCGGTAAAGAGTGTCGTAGTGATAGGGAGCATAGTCACGTTCAGTAATCTCATCAGCGAGATTAAGATCCCGATCACTGACCAGCGACTCCGTCATAAGAAGATAGTGAGGTTCATCGGCAGTGAGGCGATTTGATGCCCCCCAAACGGGAACTGCAGCGAAAAACGCCGGCACAAGAAGACACCAGATCACTCCCCACATTCTTCGAGAACCAGAGAGAACAGAAAAAGCCCTATCGATCTTCGGAAAAAAAGAGAGACCACAGCCAGTACGCAACTGCACCCTCTTCACACTTCCCACAATAGGAGAGCTGTTCGATTGCACAAACGACGCAATAGCGGAGCGAGATCTCTCCTCTTGAAAATGCATCCGCGATCCTCCAAAAGAAGCTGTGCATAAAGACAGGCTTCGCAATGCACGAAAACAGCCGCTACAGGAAACACGATGCGAAACAACTCAAAGGAAATTCAGACGACAGTGATGTCTGTATACATGCTATTTTTGAAATGGTCTTCAACTGTGCCATCTGGCTCAGTTTCTATGATAAAACATGCCAAGCGGTAATCGCCTGGGGTCAGGGTGACGGCCAGACCTCCAGTCATGCCAACAGGAATGTTCTCTTGTTCCCCCATATTGATCTCTTCGGTTTCAGCACCGGCGGGCACAAGAACCAGCTCATGGCGTTTTGCTCCGGCATTCTGAATATCAAAATACACTTTACCCGCAGGAATCTCGTCTACTTGTACCGAGACAACCCATTCGGTAGCGATCACGGGAATCACAACATCGGCTTCCTCTTTTGAAAATGCCGGTGTGTCAGGTTCCATCCCCATGCCAGATACGGAAGAAGAGCCAGAACCAGAAGAGCCAGATACGGAAGAAGAGTCCGTTTCCTCTCCGATCTCCGACACGCTTCCCGAGTCATCGTCAGCATCATCAGAACATGCTGATACACCAGCAACTACTATAAGCGCTGCAATGCCATGGGAGACATATCTTCTCCAGTTACCCGAACCTTGCCCAATACGCATTTGACCACCCCATAAGGAAATAGAAAAGGAAACCTTCATATAAAATTACGATCTAAACAATATGGCAATTAGGTTACACAAAAGTATATTCCGTGTCACCCTTAGAAAAATATTTCGCAAAACAAGCAAATTCGTATCTCCAGAAAAAATATTCCGCACATTAGTAGAACACCTCGCGAGAACGTCCCTCAATACATCCCCACTTCCTCTCGCGCGCTGTCCCACCTGCACGCCCCATCTCCCCTCACACGACATTCACTCCACTCAGTCCAGAATTCTGTCTCATGCCTAAAACATGAAATACACACAGAACTCCGCAGCAGGACATCCATCCAACTCCGCCATATCCTTATACAACACACACAATGAAAAAATTGTTTGGTGCCCTCGCGACCTCGGTTCGTCTGCGAGTTTTTCCCGCTCGAAAAAAAGCGCCCGGCAAGCATCCCCAGCTACATTGATCACTTCAACACCATCCCCCCAATACAAAAAGCCCGGTGACCTCTTACCTGGCCCTCTTCCCAAACCGCAGGACACCACATGTTCCAAGAAGAGAGTTCGCGCTCATTGCGCGCTCTGATAGAAAATGAAGATATTCCAGGGATACTGCGAGAAATCGACATTCTGTGCAGCGAAGAAGAGTGGAAAAAACTGCAAGACCTTTCCCGTTTCTGCCGTGAAGCAGCAGAACGAGGCCGGTCTACATGGTCCACGGCCGTCTATACCGAATATCGCACAGCGCTCGAAGCACCTGCCGAGTATGCCGTGACAGTACTCACTCCAGGTGCAGGCAAGTGGTCATTTGGCCCCTTCAGCGAGGTCATTGCACAGTCCCACTCTTGGGAAAGCCTGGCCGATTATCTTCCAGGTGCCCATATCGCTGCCAGCGTCGCACAAGAACGTGTCCTCCGGGGTGAAAATCTCGCAGACGACGTACGCACTGCGCCAGAAATATTCGAATTGCCACTCTTTTTAGCACCACAAGAAGAGGAACAATTCCTTCCTCGCTACCATGCAGAAGGCATCGATATTCCCGACCTTCCCCTCATCGTACCGGAGGAAAACGTCACAAAACTTCTTCATACAAAAAAACAGACCAAACGCATTGTTCTCCCACGTATCGAACGAGCCTGGCGAGACATTGCTGAAGTCTGGGTCACTGAATCCAATGGTATTTGCGTTTCTGCCACTGTACAAAACACTGATATTCAACAAGCTCTCGCACATATCACTAGTGAAGTCCAAATCGCTCCCATTTCTCCTTCTCAAGTGATATCCCGTCTTACTTGGCTTGCAAGTAGTGGCGGGGCACACGGACACCGCCGCGGCGGTGCAAATGGTCGTTTTATGGCATGGTGGAGCATGTCAGAAATCGGAGGTTTGGAATGGCCACCTCAGGCCGATTTTCTCCAGAAAGCAAACAGGCTCTCCTGGTATTGTTGGGTGCCGTTTCCACAACCACATGGTTGGTGTTTCGGTTTGGGAGTAGAGCATCCGGACGAGAAATGGGCAACGGCGCTTCTTGTCACTGATACTGCAACCGAAACTCCGCCCCTTTCTCCTGTTTCCAGCTGACTTGACACATATTTTTTTTCCCGCTCGATCTTTCTCCCTATCTCTTCCCCAGGTCTCGTTCACCATGACCAAGAAGCCATCCATACGATCTCTCAAACACAAGGCATGACCACAATGCGCCCGTCTTCACACTGTAGTGAGAAGAAAAACAACCCAGCGGCACACGATACTCCCTCAGAAAACAGCCCTTCACCAGAGGAAAAAACCGCGACATCTGCCGAGGAAAAATCCTCTCCCTCCCACATTTCCACCCCTGTCGCAGATGACGATCCCGAAGACGACGAGGAATTTCCCTCGATACTGCAACCGGTCGCTTGCGACTTAATCGACGGGCTCGACGCAGAAATCGATGCCGTCATCGACCAGGGACGCACACGAACAATCCGCTTCTCCAGTGGGAAACTCCTGCGAGAACGCGGCGGAATCTCAACCTACCGTCTACAGCTCACAAGAACAGCACCACGTCTAGAGCCCGGTCGGCTCTCTTTCAACACAGGAGGCCGTTACCTTTCTGCCGAGCTACTCGACGCACGCGACCGAGAAATGACCGTGGCAGTCCAGCGTTTTCTCGGAAAAAAAATCGGCGGAGGCAGCGTCGAAATCGACTCAACCGCAGTGCTCGAAGCCACTCGAGACCGGATTGAAGCAGCACTTTCCGGTGAAACCATCCTGTATACCGACGCTATTACACGACTCTTCCTTCCCTCTTTCCCCTCCTCCTCACAAAGCCAAACATTGCCTTGTGAGGAATTCTCGAAAGACAAAATCACGGGAGAAAAAGAAACAAAAGAAGAAGGAAAAAACACGTCAGACCAAGGCCTGACACACCCGCATCTCGGCGACTATCACCTCGACGACTATCAGTGGAAAGCCATTACCGCCGCGCAAGCCGACGAGCTTGTGTTTGTTTGGGGACCACCGGGAACAGGAAAAACTCGCACCCTCGGTGCCCTGTCGGCTCTTCTTGTGAATGCAGGCAAACGTGTCCTTGTGACTGCGCACGCCCATGTCGCAGTTGACATGGCGATTCTCGCAGCCCTTGCAGCAGGTGCCCGCCCTGTCCACCGGCTCGGCCCACCCCAGCTCGCAGAAGTCCCTGACCATGTGGTGATCGATACTTTCGACACAGATCAGCAGGCACTGCTATTCGGGGACGAAACAGATGGCAGCTTACTCGCTGCCACACTCGCCAAAATAGCCATGAGCCATGAGCTCGCAGCACACCCCTTCGACTATATCCTTATCGACGAAGCCTCCATGGCACCCCTACCCCAAGTATTCATCACTGCAGGCATGGGCGAGAGAACGGTTATTTTCGGCGACGCCCGTCAACTGCCTCCGGTCGTCACTACCCGCGACGAAAACGCCAGAAAGTTACTGGCGAGAGACATTTTTTCTGTGAGCGGCATCACAGAAGCCACAGGAACAGATCCACGCGTACACTTATTGCGTCAACAATATCGCGCGCATCCTGCAATCGCCGCAGTTACCAATCAGCTGTCCTATAAAGGGCAACTATTGTCAGCGCCTTCCACCGAAACACGACCGCCGGGATTCGCTGCATATGATCCGGTACCTGACCAGCCTGTCGTTGTTGTCGATACTTCCGCTTTCCGCCCGGTTATGCTCAAACCGGCAACTTCACGTTGCAACCCACTCAGTGCCGTGATTGCCGCAGATATTGCGACAGCAGCAGCCCAGGAAACGAAACAGCGGAGAAACAGCGGAGAACGACAGATCGGCATCGCGACCCCTTACGCAGAACAATCACGTCTCATTCGTCTCCTCCTTGAAGAATCAGGCATGGACGACCGGGTAGACGTGGCGACAGTGCATCGCTTTCAAGGCGGTGAACGCGAAATGATGATCGTGGATCTGTGCGACAGTCGCCCTTTACGCGTCCCTCCTTTTCTACAGGACGAAGACGGGCGCCGCCTGCTCAATGTGGCAATCAGTCGAGCTCGCGAAAAACTTGTGCTCGTCGCAGATCCATCTTGGCTCTGCTCGGGGCCACCCGCAGAAGTGATTCAACTCGCAGCAGCCTACGGGCAGGTTGTAAAGGCAGACATGCCAGACACACTCGACTCGGGCAACAGTCCAAAAACTCCGCCACGTACATGGTTGAGTATTTCCGAATTCTTGGAAGACGTTACCGTAAAAATATCGACAGCATCTGACATTATTTTGATAACAGCACCCCATTTTAGAGCAGAGAGTTTGGTGAAAACTCTGGCGCAAGCAGTAGATCGAGTTGATCGCTGCGCACTCGTCACAGACCCCCGCACTTCCCCTGAAATTTTGCAATACCTCGAAGAAGCCAACGTAGAAATCGAAGTGCGCCCACGTGTGCTTGAACGGCTTGTTATCGTAGACGATATTGTGTACACCGGAAACACCGCCACTCCCGCTGCACGGGCCGGAAAAGCATTACTCCGACTAGAGTCCCCAGGACTCGCTCAGCGACTGAGCGCCGTCCTCCACACCAGCTACGCCCCACGTGCAAATATCTGACAATATGTCATGACAAGGGGGAAGATTCGAGAAAAAAACACAGGTAATATTTCTCACAAAATTCCCTCTTTTCGCTCTTCGTAAGCATTTTTCTGGGTTTCTTCCATAGAGGATCACTTGACTTTCTTTTTCAAATATGTTGAGTTGGAACCATAGAATGGTCGATTGACCAAGCCAGGGAGTTCTCCGATATGCCCACAAAGCTCAACTATTCCTTTGACGAGCTCATGGCAGAACGCTACTTTACCAAGCGTGTCACCAGAGCAAAAAACATGTACCACGGCGGCCTAGATGCTGATGGCAAATGGATCCCACCACGATCCTTGCACCGCATCGACGCCATTAATGCCTGGACAGGACGTCTCACCGACGAAGGTCACCCCTCAAAGGTGCTCTTCCTCGAAGATTTACCGGACACCTTTTTTCCCAATGCTCCGCAAGCCAAACACCTCCTTCGCAATGGGGCAACAGGTGCCATGTCCGGCATCCTCACCCTCATCGGAGTGGTTGAAGGTTTCGGAAATGTGGGCTTGAAAATGTTCCCACGAGACCCACTCCAACCCATGTTCATAGAGGATCTTGACGGGACCTGCATGGCCCACCTTGACCCTCTCTTCGCTGCACATGGCCACGACGAAGCAGGGTCTGACTACAAAGGCTTCCACGAATGCGGCCACGACGAAATGTGGTACAACATTCGCGACGCAGCGCTCGACAACCCACCTGTGCCCGACGACGTCTTCAAAGGGATTCCTTTCTCCCCACCCCCAGGTTACGCAGGACAAGCCACACCCTCGGGAGACGCGAAAAACAAGAACGCCTTTGCGGGACCACTCGCCGAAGGCATTCCACCGAGTCTCGACATGCTCGTACAAGCAATGATGAGCCTTCTCGCCATTGAACTTATCGCCTACACCACCTTCAACTGGGCCTCCGACGTGCTCAGTGACTCGACATGCAGTAAAGACCCAGAATTTGCTGCTCGTAGTGTGGGGTACATCGCAGACGACGAGACAATCCACGTGAGCTACCTGCAATGTGCTCTCTCTGAGATGCGCTGCCGCACAGTCATCGGGGAAAACGGCCAAAAACTCTCTGGTCAGATCATCATCGACGAGGCAGTGGAACGCGCCCGCGCGAACCAGAGCGGTCTCCGCATTGACCGAGTCATGAAGTACCGGATGAAAGAAATCGAGCAAGAACTCGCAGCGCACGCTGACGGCGACAAGCTCCTCGAAGAGTTCAGGGCACTTGGCCCCATGCCAGAAATGGCCGCCTGAGCGTCTCACGAACAACAAGTTACAGACTCCCGCCGCGTCACTCATAAGGACGACCACACGGGCGACAAAGAACGAGTAGAACGGGACGAGGGTCCCAGATGAATTCATCTGGGACCCTCGTCCCGTTCTCTGACCTAATACACACCACCAGGACAGGTCCTGGGTCCCAGGCGGCGTTTTCTCAATACCGTTGCCCCGTTCTCCCGGTACCCCGGTACCCCGGTACTAGCGCACAACATCGTCTCTCAGTCCCCCACCTGAACCCCTCACCGGCAACCGACCCCGAAACCCGACAACCCACCCCACACACCCAAAACCCATGGGTGCACCACCCGCAACCAACTCCTGGCAACCGCGAGGAACATGCAATCTCACACACGGGAGAAGAACCGAAAAAAGAAAATACTCCTCAGCAATCAGGGTCAATCGTCCTGAAAAGAAAAGGGCCTTTTCCCATTTTCCACCAAACACAAAAATGGTCAACTGACCAAACAAGAAAAAGGCCAAACGGACGGAAACGTCCCGTTCTGAGGGGACCTTCAATGACAGCCAAACTGAATTACACCCGAGAAGAAATTTTCGCGGAGTACGAATTCGCGTCACATGTCAAAATCGGGGACTATCTTTTCCACGGGGGACTCGACGCGGAAGGTAACTATCTTTCGCCCCGTTCTCTACATCGCATACCTGCCATCAAAGCTTGGACCCAACGCCTTAAGGACGCGGGCCACACGACGACCGTTTTCACCGCCGACGACCTCCCCATGACTTTCTTTCCGAACACGGAACAGTCGAAGCTGCTGCTCCACCACGGATGCAAAGACGCAATGGCTCGTACGCTCACGATGGTCGGCACAATCGAAGGATACGGCAACGCCGGCATAGCACTCTTCCCGCAAGAGGACCTGCAAAAATACTTTGTCGAAGACATTGAGGACACTTGCCTTGCCCATCTGCAGTATCTCTTGCCCGCGCACGGGCACGACGAAGCATTTTCTGATTACAAGGGTTACAAAGAATCCGGTCACGAAGAAATGTGGTGGGTTATTCGGGATGTCTGTTTGGACTATCCAGAGATCACAGACGACATGTTTGAAGACCTGCCGATTCCTCCTCCCCCGGGTTACCAGGGAAGAGCGAAAGCAGCACCTGATGCCCTCAATATTGCCGAGGCCATACCTTTGGCCATGACCCCAGGCGTACCACCTGTTTTGGAGTTCATGGTAACTGGACTCACAAGCCTCTTGGCGATCGAATTTGCTGCGGCATCCACCTTCAAATGGGCAAAAGAGGTACTCGGCGACCCTGAGTGCAGCAGTGACCCAGAATTTGCCGTGAAATGGGTCAACGCCATCAGCGCCGATGAAACCATTCATGTGACATCGCTGCAATGCGCCTTGTCTGAACTCAGCACTCTCACGATCCTGGGCACAGAGGGGCAACACATCCCCGGCAAACCGGTCTTGGAGGCCGCTGTGAAACGAACAATCGCTTCACAGCAAGGAGATCGCTTTGACCGGGTCCTGGCGCACCGGATGAAGTACATCAAACGGGAACTCGACGCCCGCCCCGATGGAGAAAAAATCCTCGCCGAATTCGCGGAACTCGGCCCGGTTCCCGAGTTTGTCGCGTGACTTTGTTTGTCGCGTGACCTTGTTTGTCGCGTGACCTTTCGATGACCGAGAAAGTCAGCTGAAGAAACAACGCTCGGCTCCTCACGCGACATCGCAGCAAACAGCGTAAAAGTCGGCAGAGATGATTGGGATAAACAGGCCAAGGCATCTCTGCCGCGCTCATCTACGTCTCGAAATACATCCGCCTGGGTAAAGACTCCAGCAGGAAGCGGAGAGCACGCATGCGCTTTCCTCGTGATAGCGCGCCATTTTCTCTCCTGCCATCTCTTCCAACAAAAACACCTGAACCGAAAGAACCTGGTATGAAATTCGGCATTTTCTATGAACACCAGTTGCCACGTCCCTGGGCAGAGGGACGCGAAGAAGAGCTCTTCCAGGAAGCCCTCGACCAGGTTGAGCTGGCCGATAAATTGGGTATCCATCACGCGTGGGAAGTGGAGCACCATTTTCTCGAAGAATATTCTCATTCTTCTTGTCCGGAGGTCTTCCTCGCAGCTTGCTCTCAACGTACAAAAAACATCCGCCTCGGTCATGGCATTGTGTTGATGTGCCCGAACTACAACCACCCGGCACGGATAGCAGAACGCATTGCCACGCTCGATCTTGTCTCTCAAGGTAGGGTCGAATTCGGCACAGGCGAATCTTCTGCCCGTCTTGAGCTCGAGGGTTTCCGCATTCCCGTCGAAGAGAAGCGGGACCAATGGAAAGAAGCTCTCGAGCAGACGTGCAACATGATGGCGATGGACCCATACCCGGGCTATCAGGGCAAGTATTTCTCAATGCCTTGCCGTAATATCGTTCCGAAACCAGTGCAAAAACCTCACCCACCTGTTTGGGTGGCCTGTTCAAACCGCCGCACTATTCATCTGGCCGCACAGCTCGGCATCGGCGCACTCACTTTTGCTTTTATCACACCGGATGAAGCGAAACGCTGGGTTGATGACTATTACACCACGCTCGAATCATGCATGCCGATCGGCCATGCAGTGAACCCGAACATCGCTATGGTCACGGGATTTTCTTGTCATGAAGACCGCGACGAGGCCATTCGGCGCGGCGCAGACGGGTTCCGTTTCTTCAATTTCGCTCTTGCTCATCACTACATTAACGGCGAACACAAAGTCGGCCGTACCAGCATTTGGAACAATTACCGGGAATGGGCAGACACCCAAGACGATGCAATCGCCCCTCCGGGAGTGGGAACTCCTGACGAACTACGCGAGCATCTGCAGGGATTTCAAGACGCTGGAGTCGACCAAGTGGTCTTTATCCAGCAGGGAGCAAAAAACAAACATGAACACATCTGTGACTCTCTTGAACTCTTCGCAGAAAAAGTCATGCCCGAGTTTGTGGAAAACGAAACCGAACGCCAGGCAAAAAAAGACGAGCGGCTTGCTCCCATGGTCGAAAAAGCTATGGGCCGCAAAGAGTGGATGATGGAACTCAGCGAGCAGGAAATCCCGACACTGCATGCCCTCGGGCGAGAAATTGTGGACACCGGAGACAAAAAGTCATAACGCTTCCCCCGACATGTCCCTGAGAGAAGACAGCGACTGGGCTGTCTTCTCTCAGGGACTGTCTTCTCTCAGTCGCTGTCTTCCCGGCAAAAGCTCGATCAGCACTTACACAAGAAATATTCACACGACGGGGTCGTGACGAGAAAGACATAATAAACCACCCCGTCCCTCCAAGACTTCACTGTCAAGAAGGCACGTGATCGCTTCTTCTATTGCTTCTTTCCCTGTGTCGGTCTTCCCAACGGAGAAGAGCACCGGGAAGGGCCACTTCGAGGGTTTCCAGGCATACAAAAGCTGGATTCTCTGCACGACTTCTTCCTCTGTAAGCAATCGGGATTCCGTGACAGTATGGCGTACAGCCGCAGCAATCTCCTCCAACGCCACATGCTGAGGAGCACGCCAGCTTCCAAGATTCTTCCCCGGCAAACGCACTCGTACCTGCGAAGTCCGAGAAGAACGCAGAAACCCGGCTCGATCACGCGCGAGACGACCCTCCGCAACAAGAGCGTCAAGGACTTCTTGTACAGCCATCACCAAAAACGGGGGAACAGCATCTGAAAGCGGATGTCCTCCGTGTGGCAAAGCCGACGCCACACGGGCACGCGCTTGCGATTCATGCACAGGCTCTTCTTTTCCTACTACACGTAACAAAGCACGAGGAACATCTGACTGCACAAAAGACCGCGCGTGGGTTCTCGAAAAAGACCCGGCAGAAGAACCCGCAGCCGGCAGAGAAAAGAGCCCTTTCAGGGAAGCCAGAAAATAGGTCTCCGCCCAGACCGGCAAAGGCCTCTCCTCCAAGAAGCGCTGCTCTGGGGTGACCGAATCGCCAGAGAGCCGAGAATGTACGCCCCGCCCAAGAGAGGGCGACGCGGGCGACACAGGCGGGGCAGCAGCCCGCGCTGCAGCCCGAACACTTCGCGCATGGGTCACAGACTGAAAAAGCGCTTTCGTTTCTTGCGCGGGCGACAAATACCAACCAAGCCGCCAAATACGATGTACTTGCCAGCCCCGTCGGTCAAGGAAGTCTGAACGCATCCGAAATACCTGGCGAACACTCCCCTGCACCCGGATGCTGTCTATCAGGACAGCAAGCAAGAATCTGCCGCGCTCTTCTGGGTCGCGCACAACCAGATCCGCAGGAAAAGGGGGACTTCCTACACCGGGAACGGTCTCAAACCCCCAAGAACGCAAGAGGATCGACACATGGCGGAGGAGAGGGTCCTGGTTCTCGTCTGCGATGACCCCCGCCGCTGACTTGCCCCTCACTCTGACTGGTTTTGCATGCAATGTGGGAAGAGAAGCCATTGGGACTGCAGACATGGGACTGAACGATTGTTCTGAAAGAACACCCACATCCAAGTTCTTGGAACTATCCGGCAAAGCACCCGGCGAAACAAGGGGTGGCTGCGAAAAATCATGCTTCCACCGGGTTTCCCCCGAAGCGCTCTCCCGGTAACGCACAGTTAGAGGAAATGCCCCAAAAGCCCGGGAATGTGCCTCGAAAACGGAAAGGTCACCAAAAAGAAATCCCGCTCTCTCAAGACTCTTCACAGTTCCAGCAGGAACCGTCTCTTTTTCTCTCCCCATTTGCTCCTCAGACAGCGTTTTGCCATCTGCTCGCACCCCAGGTTCCGTTCGCACAGTGGCATTTTCCTGAGTCGAAGCTGTCGCCTCCACTGCCAAAGCAGAAAGAGCATCGTCTTGATGCTCCAGAGAAAAAGACCTGTCAGTAATCTTTCTTTTCGCACCCGTCCCCGGCCTCGCACCCTGCACTGCACCCGTGCCCGTGCCCGTACCCGTACCCGGCCTCAGACCCAGCACATCTGTCTTTTGGGAAGGTGTTCCAGCCACAATCACTTGTGTTCCACGCCGAATCGCCGGAACTGCATCCAAAACCGAAAGTTCCCCATCGACAAGCACCAAATCGAAGTGCAGATCTGACGGAAGGTGACGAAAAACTGCCGCAGGTGTCGCAAGCATCACAGGAGTCACGGCAGCAAAAAGAGGCGCTGTTTTCCGAATAAGCATCTCTACAGGCATCTGTCGCCGCCGCATGCCCGCCTGGCGACGGACCATGTCAACAAGTCCTTCTTTTCCCTCAAGTCGACACTGACGCGTCTCCTGAATATGTTCCACTGCCAAAAGGGAAAGACCGCGGTCAAGTCGGGCAAACTCATCAACAGCAAGGCCAAAGTCGCCGTCAAGGAAAATCCGCAAACGCTGATCGGTCTCGATCGCATGTTGCAGCCAGCTTGTAAGCAGTGCCCATTCCACCGCAGAAGGGACTTGAGGTCCGGGCACAAGCGAGGCTGTGCAGGCTCGCACGACGACTCCCCACCCAGCATCTTCCAACTCTGCACGAGCGCGCATATGGGCTACCCAATTGGGAATATCAGAAAGGGTGCGCTGCAATTTGTCGAGAAAAAGGGCCGATTCTTCATAGGAGGCATCAAGATATTCTGCCCAGGCCACATGTCTCTGGGGGCGCACACATTGCAGGAGAGCTTTGCAGTCTCGTTGCCAGTTCGCGAAGGCAGTACGCATATTGCAGGGAGAAAGGGAAACATTTCTCAAGGCACGCGCCGTGTCGAGGCTGACTGGCCCACCAAGAAGGCGCCGAATGCGTATCGTCCAGTGCAATGCGAAAGAAACTTTTTTCCAGTCCGTGGAGACACCCTTCCAGGCCGGACCAAACAGAGAACGGTACCTTTTCGCGTACGTAGAAAAATGCGAACGAATAGTCGATGCATCATTGCAACGGCGCAAAATATCGGTCGCTTCAGCGAGAGAAACTGAACGCTGCAGGCGACGGGCCAGACCTCCCGTGATAGCTTCAAGTGTTTCAAGGGCAGGCAACACAGCCTCGCACCAGCTTACGACACGGTCAAGAGGAGCATCCCGCAGCGCAGGGAGGTGGGGACCAAGCACAACGCGTCCCGCTTCGAGCCAGTCGTCGATTCTTCCCACAAGAAGCAGCGCTCCGTTTTCTGGAGCTTCATCAACTGACTCGAGACACCAGAGCAGGGCGCGAGCCTGCTCTGGTGTCTTCCCCAGGGCGAAAGCCCGTTCTACGGTTTCTACACAACGCCGCAATAAATCGAGATCAGGCTGGGTATCACATGATGTTTGTGCGGCACCTGATGTCGGGACAGCAACCGCAGTCAGTTTCCCAAGAGGAGAGTTTGCAAAGACCTCCCTCGACCGTGCGGCAACCTCTTCGGCTTGTAATGCCTGCGCAAGCACCGCCGTCAGACTGGCAGACGAAGTCCGCTCACTCGTATATGCATGCAAAGTTTTTCTTGCTCGCCGCCAAGTAGGGGAAAACACACGAAAAAATCCGGGAGTAGCCAGGGTAGACGCCAGCTCGGGCAAGTCGAGTGCAAAAACGTCCGGGGTAAAAACCCGAAGGACCTCCATGCGCGCTCGTTCCTCTTGATAACCCAAGTTGGTGAGTGCCACGAGGTCAACACGAAGACGGGGCAGCTCTTCGTGTTCGAGCCAAGCGGAGGGAATCGCCGGCACTTGGGCTCTGCAAAACAGGGCAATCTCATGGGCACGGTCAGCAGAAAGAGCAACCTGGCCAAGTCCTAGGCATTCGGCGAGCTCTTGTGCGTCACCCGAGAGTTTCCGCAGCAGGGGCACAGATTCGGAAATGAACTCGACAAGGCGGCGCAGCCGGCTATCAGTGTGTGCAACCGGGAGTTGCCAGGGAAATTCGGACTCGGCAAGGATTCTGTTTGCCACACGCAGACGCTGCGCAAAAGCGGGATCAAAGGCTTTCCAATGGTCACCGCACACATCAGCAAGCGACACGCAGAGTTCGCGGTAGCGATCGCTCTCTTGGGAGAGAGTGCCAAGGGCATCTTCTATATCGTCAAGGTCTTCTGCTGTGTACCAGTCGAGCGGAGGCCCAAAGTCAGGGCGTTCTTCCAGGTGGTCCAGCAGTGAGAGAAAACGCTCTGTCTCTGCGATGTTCACACACGGGCTCACTCCTGTAGTAACGCCGGCATCTACACATGCCTTTTGCAAAGCCTGGTGGCTGGATTGGGCAGCAGAAAGGGCCGCTTGACATACAGTATGAGCGGGTTCTTTTTCGTCACGGATATCGGCGGGAACTTGTGTGCAAAGCGCATCGTCCAGATCCTGCCAGAAGAAAGGCTCCCCTTCTTCTCTACACATCCAGGTTGCACTCAAACGGCTCGCTGCGTCGAGCACACGCGACCGCAGCACAGCATCAATCGGAAGCGGAGGGGGCATGAAAACCGACAGAAACCTCTCAGGAAGTTCTTCTCGGAAAACAATGATACGGTCCATGGCATCGATAAGCGACATGCCCAACGACGCACGCGTCTCTCGCAAAGCGGTCTGCAAATGGCGCAACTCACCCCGGCGACGACAAAGCTCATCAATATTACAGTCGTCAGGATCCGCGTCATTTCCCGGAGAATTGTCGGCATTCCTGGAAGGTGATGCTTCTTTGGAACCCTCGGCCCACATGCGGAGAAGCGCGTCAAGGTGCCGGGCAGCACCGCGGCGTGATGCGCTGTCCCCATTAAGGGGAAAAAGCAGATGCTCCAGGCAAGCAGTACGAAAATACTGCGCGAAGCAGTCAAGCGCCGGCAGGTCTTGGGAAACAACAAGCACTGTTTTTCCCGACGCTGCTGCGCTCCCTGCAATATTCGCAAGGGTTCGTATTTTTCCCGTGCCTGCGACACCGGCAACTGCAAAAGACCAACCGCGGTCTGCCGCAACGAGGCAACGGAGCTGATCGTCACTGGCATCAAACACCGCCGAAAGAGTTTCCGGCGTATCGACGAGTTCAAGCAGGCTGTCCTTGCTGTCTTTCCCGTCCCCGCCGTCCTTGTCGCCACTTCCAGAGTCATCTGCACTGGCCTCTGTCTCAGTGGACGTCGCACGCGAGACAGAAGAAAGCAGCGTATCGTCTTGCTCTTTCCCATTCGGAAATCGCGGAGAAAGTTCTTGACGCAGTCCGTTTGCTTCCTCGTAGGCAACCATTGCCCACTGGCGGACAACAGAGGAGGTCACACACTCTGCCTCACTCTCCGCAAGTTCTGTGTACATCCAGGCTGAATCCAAGGAGAAAAGCTGAAACCGCGCAAGCGGAAGCAGTTGCCACGAGGGGAAACGTGTGAGGAGACGTCCCAAGTTCTCCATGAAATACCGGTATGCCTCATAGTCGAGATCATCCACCAAAGACGGCAGTTCCACGCCGAACCGATGGTGTAGAAAAAAACGCAAAAGCGGATTGACGACTGGTTCGCCCCGCCCGCGACATACCCGAAAAGCATCTTCAGGAGAGGCGCGAGATAATTCCACGGGCAAAAAGAGCAAGGGACTCGTCCACCGTTCCTGCAGGTCATCCTGGTTCTCTCGCGCTTCCCATTGGAAAGCGCCGGCAAGCAAATAAAAATCGTTTGCCCCTGTGCGGGCAGCTCTGTGCTTTGTTTCCGCAGCAAGCCAGGCAAGACGGGAATTGAGAAGCTCACTGTCTCGAATACCAGTGACAAGTTCGTCCGGACACAACGCACGCGTGCCACCTGCCGCGGCAAGGAGAGCAATCCGGTCGATCTGATCAGCAGACGCGCAGGTCGCGAAGCGCCAGCCGTCTACGGTACGCGGGCCGAGTCCGGCAAGCACCCGCTCCACCCGAGGTGCCAGAATGGGCACTGTTTCCTCAGCATCAACAGCATCTGCATCAAGCAAGGCGCGAAGCGTCGGGGGAAAACGTTGAGCGCGCCCCAAGCGTAAAATCTTCTGCGTCTTCTGCCACGAGTCCAAAGGCTCTGCCACCCTTGTGCCTCACCATTCGTTTCGGCCCTTTTCTCCTTGTGCATCAACGAGAGGGAGACCACAGCCCATCCTCTTGTGCCCAGTCCTCTGGATCGTACAGATCTCCCACCTAGAGCTGTGCAATCTTTAGCGGACAAAACCCAATGGGGAGCGCCGCTGTAAAGAAAATCCTCTCACCAAAGAATAGTGTGACCGGAAACCTCAAGGAAGCGCGTGCGCACCGCGCAACGAAAGACGCGACACATAAGCAACACATGAGCAATCCCGCCACATGCAAAGCTGGTCAATGTTCATGCAGGAGACGCAGTACCATGTCAGAATTCACGGACTGAGCGTCAAGGGCGTCCCCCGGTGCCTGCGTCACTTGCCCACTTACTTTGGCGAGGAGCGCAAGGGCGAGAGCGGCGTGTTCCAGGGGATTCGCGGCAACAGAGTTTTGACGCGCCACTTTCGCAAGAGCTTCTTCACTCCAGTCCAAAGACATTGATCCCGTGGAATCTCTCCCACTTCGGTGTGTGGAAGATGTCGGCTGCCCAGTAGGAAGAGATGTAGGCGCATCGTCTTTGTCTTGGGAAGGAAGACTCAGACCGGTGCTATGCACAGAAGGCCCAGTGATTTCAATACTCATGAGGGATCTTGCGGCACATTTGGCCTGCACCTTTAACTAGTGCTTTGGAATCCTCTCCACGATCCCAAACTCTGACTTGATATGAGCCCCTTGTCCTAAGCGGATGTCTTCTCCAGGTCCCAGTTTTTCTCTGGCCCAAGAAGACCCGGAGCAAAGCCCGGCAGGACGCAGCAAGGCAAAAAAATATTTTCCTCAGGAGCAACACTTCTCGCTCCCGGCTCTTTTCACGGAGGGCAGCGGACACTTGCACACCACGAGGAAAAACGATCGGCCAAAGTCTCCATGCCTGTTCCAGGGTGGAGCAGGGTGCACGTCTGCTCTTGTTTTCCTCCCTTTCCCGACAAGAGTTCTCACGCCACTCTGTTCGTTCTCATATTTCAGTCCCACTTCTCAATTTGAAGAGGGTTTTCCGGGCCGCTTTCACCACGTGCTGGTCGGGATGGTGATGCACAAAGGCTTCTGTCACATCCACGGCATTGGGATGGTCCACACGCGCGAGACGCTCGATCAACTCATATTGCGCAGGAAACGGACAAACAGCACAGAACTCTGAAAGCACGTCGGTTGCATCGTGCACAGCAAGACGCATTGCCATCGTCTCCACAAAAGTCTCAGGCACCTCATCTGGTTCAAGAAAATCGAGAGCTTCGAGGCCATTGCAGACCAGCCAAAAACGTGCCGCTGACGCGAATTCCGCCGTGTGCAGCAAACTCCGCATCCCCTCTTCGGCGGGAAGACCAAGAAAAGACAGGGCCAGCAAGGCCAGACTACATTCCATCTGGTCTTGTATTGTTTGTGCAGCCACAGCAAAATCGATCCCTATCGCGACAGGATCACGATCCCCGCACCAGACTGAAAGCACGTAAACAGCCATGTCAGGAGGAAAATCTGCACACGCTTGCAGAAGATCATCGACATTCTTGAATCCGCTCAGGTCGACCACAGGGAAATCGCCAAGGTCGCTAACGTCGTCATTGCCGTCAATGACTTCATGGTCAACGTCAGAGCAGGCATCGTCACCTTCAAAAGAGCCGCCCGACCCCAAAGGACCTCCCACGCACATGCTCCGTCCGACACGAGAAGAAAATGAAGAACCGGCTTCGTTCTCCAGGAATAATGGGTCTTCGCACCAGCCCTCAGCTGCGGGAGCAGGAATACTCTCATCGGAGAAATCTCCCTCGAGCAGACTGTTTCGTTCCTCGTTTTGAGGAGCCTTTTGCTCGTCAAAGCGAGGATTTGTCAGGCTGTCGCAGGCTCTTGCCCCCGCAAATCTTCTGTCCTGTCCGGGAGAAATAAAACCTGGAAGTTCTGCTTCGAGACGGGAAAGATGAGCGACAAGCACTTGGTATTGCGTCTCATCGAGAACATTCAGGTCCGCAAGGAAAGCAAAAAATACCTGCACAGACTGCACTATTGTCTCGGAAGACCAGGAATCCCAAAAGCCCTGTTCATCTAACCAACGAACAAAAAAATCCTCGAGTTCAGCGGAAGTCCAGCGCAAAATAAGACCGTCGCCACTCTCCCATTTATATGTAAGCATCAGCCCGGGGAACTCCGCGTTCACAGGGCCGAAACCCGCGCCGGATACCCAGTCGCGCAGCATCTCCAACAAGCGCGCCCGCACAGCTTGAAACAGATCTTCATCATTTGGGTCAATTTCAAAATCTGTCATGTCCATAGAACATCGCCTCATCCCAACAACAAACCAGGAACACAAGGATCTCTGTTTTCTTGTGTTCCCATTTCTTCAGAGATACGCGAACACAGAATCTGCTTCCACTACCCACCCGGATAAGTCCACCTATTTCGCCTTTCGATAAGTGACTTTCCCATGATGTACCAGCCAAAGACACCACAAACATGCAGAGTGGAGCACTCCTCCTAGCAAAGGATATTCCACAATCCGCCGAACATCTCTCTATGGCTTTATTCTCATTTCACAGGTAAAGCAGCAAAAACCCACTGCAAGGTTTGCCATCTCCAGAGCTTCTCATCCCATAGAATCTGTTTGCAACATAAGCAACGCGGAACTTCCATTGGTTACAGAAGACATAGGACTAACTGAAAAAGATTCTTTGCCGATCAAGGAGACCATCACCGATTTCTCTGATCCGACACTGTACATAAATCGCGAGCTCTCCTGGATTGATTTCAATAAAAGAGTGCTCGAACAAGCCTTCGATGATAGAAAACCCATATTAGATCGTCTACGCATGCTCGCCATTTCAGCAGGCAATCTCGACGAGTTCTATATGATCCGGGTATCAGGACTGCAAGAGCAGATCGCAGCCGATATCAGCGCACGCGCTCCTGATGGCCTCTCTCCCCGCACCCAGCTTGCTGCCGTAAACGAGGCCTGTAAACCTTTACATCAGCGTATCTCCTATTGTTTCAGCGAAATCCTCTGCCCGCTCATGCAGAAACACGGATTTGGGGTGCACTCTTATGAAGAACTCGACGATAACGAAAAGGCTTTTCTTCGCACGCATTTTCGCGAGCACTTCTTTCCGGTTCTCACTCCTTTGGCAGTAGACCGAGCACACCCTTTTCCCTATATCTCAAACCAAAGCCTCAACCTCGCAGTACAAACTACTGACCCGAAAAACAACCGCGAACTCTTTGCCCGTGTCAAAGTACCTACTATGCTGCCACGTTTTGTGCAGCTGCCCAACAAAGAAGAGACAGTCCCAATTGAACAGGTGATAAGCGCCAACCTCGACCTGCTCTTCCCGGGCATGGAGGTGATCGACAGTCACCCGTTTCATATTCTGCGAGACGCTGACCTCGATATCTCCGAAGAAGAAACCGAAGATCTGCGCCTGGAGATTGAAAATCACCTACGCAAGCGCCGCTTCCGTTCAGTGATCGCACTCTGTGTAAACCCATCGATGCCACAGCATATGCGAGATCTACTCATTCGCGAGCTCGACTTGGCTCGGTCCGACCTGATCGAAGTGGACGGCCTCCTCCGCCCGGCCGATCTCAACAAACTCCTCAGAGTCGACAAACCAGAGCTTGATCTCCCTCCTTGGTCACCCCGCACACATCCCCTGCTCCTCGCTGCAACCCGCAACGAAGAAGACATTTTCTCTCTCCTACGCAAACAAGACGTATTTGTACACCACCCTTATGATTCTTTTTCTACATCGGTAGAAGAATTTATCTTGAGCGCCGTAGACGACGAGAACGTACTGGCCATCAAGCAGACGCTTTACCGCACGACCGAGAACTCTCGCATCATGCAAGGCCTCATCCGAGCGGCAGAAGCGGGAAAACAAGTTGTTGTCGTCATAGAAATAAAAGCTCGTTTCGACGAAGAACGAAACCTGGAATGGGCACGCCGGCTTGAAGCAGTCGGCGCCCATGTGGTGTATGGCCTCATGGGCCTGAAAACTCATTCCAAAGCAGTACTTGTTGTCCGAAAAGAGAAAGATGGCATCCGCCGCTACGTGCACCTCGGCACAGGCAATTACAATGCCACAACTGCCCGCTTATACGAAGACATGGGAATGCTCTCGAGCAGACCCGAACTTGGTGCCGATCTCTCCGACCTGTTCAACCTGCTCACCGGATATAGCCGGCAACGTTACTTCCGCAAAATCCATGTCGCCCCTTACGGTTTACGAGACGCCCTCGAAGAACGTATCATACGCGAGATCGAACACGTCCAGGCGGGAAGAGATGCCCTTATTCGCGTGAAGCTCAATTCCGTCACCGATGCCACCCTGATCCGCTGCCTCTATCGGGCGTCATGCGCAGGCGTGAAAATCCAGATGATCGTACGAGGAATTTGTTGCCTACGCCCTGGAATTCCGAACGTAAGTGAAAATATCACTGTTCGTTCAATTGTCGGACGCTTCCTCGAGCACTCACGGGTTGTGCACTTTCACAATGATGGAGCAGATGAATACCTCATTGGATCCGCAGATTGGATGTCACGCAATCTCGACCGCCGAGTTGAAACCTATGTGCCAATTGAAGATCCCAACCTCGTACGAAAAATTGACCAGATGCTCCACTTGTACTGGACAGACAACTCGCAAGCCTGGACGTTGCAACCAGACGGAACCTGGACAAAACCCGAACAACACTCAGATGACGAGGGAGCCATCTCCTCGCACAAACTTTTCATGCAAAAAACCAACCTGAATATCTGATTTCACACCCGAAGGCGAGTACAGATACCGAAGCTGGAGTCGCGAAACACACAATACTCGCCGTATTCCTCTTGTCTTCAGCGAGGGGTCCCAGGCTGCTCCTCCCCTATCTCCGGGCCCTTCCCACGACACTTCCCACTCAAGAAGCACAAGAAAGCGGTCGGTCTTTCCTCAAGAAAGATTTTCCGAAAGGCTTTTTTCTTCAGGATAAGGAACGTCGGTTTCCTTCTTGAGGTGTTTCACGAAACGAACCAGTTCTTCCGGGTCAAAAGGTTTCGTCAAGTAATAGTCGGCTCCGGCCCGCCAGCCGTCCCAAATCTCTCCGTCACTGCCTTTTGCGGTCAGAAACACAAGCGGCACGTCCGCTGTTTTCTCATGCTTACGCAACGCCTCAAGCACATGAAAACCGTCGAATTCAGGCATCATAATGTCACAGACAATCACATCGGGAAGACGCTCGAGCGCGCGTGCCAATGCCTTGCGGCCATCAGCGAAATCCTCGACCTCGCACCCGTCAAGATCAAGACTCATCCGCACCACAAAGCGCAAATCATCATCGTCATCAATCACCATTACAAATGGTTTCGACATAGAGTTTCCGCCGATCGGTTCAAGGCCACCATCACGGTTCGCACCCCCTCCTGGCCAGACGCGCGATAAAGGCCTCCGGCCAAAACCATTCCCCTCTCGGCTGCGCCAGTCCAAGCACACGGACACAAAAGCTTTCTCGGCTCTGCCGGAAAAAAACTAAACCCGTCTCCGGACACCTCTACGCGCCGTGAGAAAGTAAGGCAACGAAAGGGGAAAGAGAACGCCGCAAAGACCCAGAAAACACTGCAATCACGGCACGATATGCCTGCAGAACACAGGACGCAAAGCACAACAATCAAACGGGGGAACCAGCGGCTTCACGCAAAGAGGCGACAGCAGCCTTGGGGTCCCGTGCCCCAAAAATCGCAGATCCCGCCACGAGGATCGTCGCTCCTGCGTCGACCACTCGGCGTGCCGTCCCCGCAGAAATCCCTCCGTCAACTTCAATCTCCACATCAAGACCACGCCGTGCAAGGAGAGAAGCCGCCTGCGCAATTTTGGGAAGCTGGTCTTCCCGAAATACCTGCCCGCCAAAACCCGGATGTACTGTCATGATAAGAAGAAGATCAACCAAGTCGAGATAAGGCTCAACTGCCGAAAGCGGAGTATCCGGCTTCAAAGTAAGGCCACGCCCCAAACCCAAGTCGGAGAGACGGGCAAGCTCTTCTGTGGGATCAGGGAGCGTCTCAATATGAAGAGTGATCGAATCAGCACCGGCCTTTGCGAATGCCTCCAGGAAAAACCCTGGATTCATCATCATGAGGTGGCAGTCCAGCGGAAGAGAAGTCACCTGACGCACAGACGCGACAACTGGCGGACCGATCGTGAGATTCTCAACAAAATGCCCGTCCATCACGTCTACATGCAAGAGATCGGACACAGGAGCGACCTGCGCAATTTCCTGCCCAAGACACGAAAAATCAGCGGAGAGAAGAGAAGGAGCGATTTTCACCATGGCCTGGCAAGGATAGGGAAGCAGAGATAAAAACTGCCAGCTGTTTTCCGGACCTGCCCATAACACGCCCCACCACAACACGAAGCGTCCACACACCCAAGCACACCGCTCGAAAAATATCTGCTTTCACGCGTCGAAACAGCTGCGCACAATCATGCCTCAGCAGAAACTGCCGCAGGCAAGCGCATGCCCTCGCGCGTAGGCAGCCGCGTCCATGCGTGATCGCCCATCTGCCTGCAGGATATCCACACGATACGCCCCTGCCCCCGTCTGTACAAGCAGCGGACTATCGGCCACAATCTCCCCAGGATCGCCATGGGGAGCCTCTCCCACAAACGCGCCGCCGGCCCAGATCTTGCAACGACGCCCAGAAAGGGTCGTCCAGGCACCAGGACGGGGATTCGCTCCACGCACAAGACAGTCAATCGACGTCGCGCTCTGTTTCCAGTCAATACGACATTCCTCAGGAGTGAGTTTCTCCGCGTAAAGAAACGTTCCCTCCGGTTGCGGACGGGCAACAAGCTGCCCCTTTTCCAGACAGTCAAGTGCCTGCACCAACAGTTCCGCCCCGACCTCACCAAGCCGATCCAAAAGGTCTCCTGCCGTGTCACTATCCTGGATAGGATGTTCTGCCTGCAAGAGAAGCGGTCCCGTATCGAGTCCTTTGTCGAGACGCATGATTGTGACACCCGTCACTGGATCGCCAGCAATGAGGGCACGCTCCACTGGGGCAGCACCACGCCAGCGAGGCAGGAGCGAGGGATGAAGATTCACGCAACCGTGCTTCACCGCGTCCAGCACGGCAGGGGGCAACCATCCCCCGTATGCCACAACCACAAAAACTTCTGCACCGGTTTGCATGAGTGCGGGAAGCACTTCACGTGCTTTTTCCGGCTGGTAAACTGGCAGCCCAAGTTCCAAGGCGCGCACTTTTACCGGCGGCAATGACACCCGCCGTCCGCGCCCGGCAAGCCTATCCGGACGAGTCACCACAGCAGTCACTTCATGAGTTGAGGCGAACACAGCATCAAGAGACGTCACTGCAATTGGAGGGGTCCCAAAAAAAACAGTTTTCATCAACCTGCCAGCGTTCTTTGTCCTTGGTATCTTGTTCGTGCCGGCTTTCTCAGGAACCGCGACTCTTCAGTCTGTTTCCTCGGAACAGCAAGGAATAACATCACAAAACGCGAGCCCCCTCGCGTCGCGCCGCCCCAGTCCGCGCTTCCCGATTGGGGATGTATTCTTTCTCCCCCGGCATCAAAGTCTCGCGCATCGCACGCATTGCTTCTTTACGTTTTTCTTTCTCAGCGCGGAGAGTGAAAAACAGGCCATCGCAATGGTCTGTTTCATGCTGAAAAACACGTCCGAGCAGTTCATCAGCCACAATCTCATGCGGTGTCCCGTCGAGATCCCGGTAGCAACAGCGCACCGTCATAGGACGCTCAATCTCCACATAGATACCTGGCAACGACAGGCACCCTTCTTCATATATATACGTACCAGAAAAATCGGAGAGTTCAGGGTTGACAACAACCCCAGGGCCTTCTCCAATATCATAAACAAACATTCTCATCTGCAATCCGACTTGAGGCGCGGCCAAACCAGCCCCATGCGCTGCCTCCATAGTCTCAATCATGTCATCGGCGATCTTCTGCAAACGGGCATCAAACTTGGTCACTGGTCTCCCCTTTTCCCGCAATACAGGGTCACCAAACAACCGGATGGGCAGAATTGCCATCTCTCACCTCTCTTGTCCACCGATTCATAGCAAGACTGCCTCCATCATGACATTGCAAAGGCATTACATGAAACAGAGCGCTCCTTTTACCAGACCTCTGAGCGATCATATCCGGGAAGGGCAGTTTTACACACGCAGGTGTAACGCGCAAACCTCGACACGCGTCAAAAAAAGAAAAATCTTTTTCTTTCTGCTTGATGCTCTCTACAAAAACATCACCGTTTCTCTCGCGAAAATTGGACATAAGGACTCATGGCAGCAATACTGACGGATCTGTTCGACCGCACAACTGCTTCTTCACAAGAGCCGGTAAAATTTATCGATGCCAATACAGTGCTGGAAGAAACCGCTTGGGCAGAAATCTATAAAGGCGCAGTTCAGAGGGCTGCAGGCCTGCAGCAAAAAGGAATTGAATCGGGAGACAGAGTTGCAATTCTCGCACTCACCTCCCGAGAAACAGTCGAAACCATTTTCGCAGTTTTATTAGCGGGAGCAGCCATTGTGATTCTGCCGCTGCCATTTCGTCTGAGTAGCAAAGAAGCATTCGTCGAAAATACGCGGGCACGGCTTACCACCTCACAAGCAAAACTACTCCTTCTCGACGATTTTTTCGCAGCACAGTATAAACCAGTCGAAACGGACGCTCCACATGATCTCCTGAGCAACCTCAAAGAAAAAGCCGATGACTTCACCCCCGTCACCATTCTCTCCTCAGATTTGGCAATTTTGCAGTTCACGTCGGGCAGTACCGCAGCCCCTCGCGCCGTACGGCTGCAACATGGTGCAGTTGTAGCCAACATGTTTGGGATTTCTTCAGCGCTGGCACTCCGCCCGTCAGACCGCTTGGTCACATGGCTTCCCTTGTACCATGACATGGGACTGATCGGCACACTCTTTTCGGCTGCCGCCATAGGTGCCGCAACAGTCGCCACTTCTCCCCAGTCGTTTATTGGGCGCCCCGCCATGTGGATGGAAGCCGTCCACACACACAAGGCCACAGTCACCGTCGGCCCAAACTTCTCGTACGGTCTCGCAACACGCGGCCTGCGCCGGGCAAAAGACCTCGACCTGTCTTCTTTGCGCCTCGCCATCTGTGGAGCAGAGCCCATTGACGCCGACAATATTGCCGCCTGGGTCGAAGCCGCACGACCGTTCGGATTGGATCCGACCATTCCGCTCTGCGTCTACGGTTTGGCAGAGAACACCGTGGGCGCCACCGTGCCCAAACTTGGGCAGGGCTTACGCTTTGACACGGTCGACCGGCACACGTTGGAAACAAAAAATGTCGCGATTCCCACAACACCCGACACGGACCCTCGCGCAACAAAAAAAATAGTGGGGCTCGGACAACCCATACGGGGTGTCGCCCTTCGCATCGTGGACGTTGAAGACGGGCACGACCTTGAAGAACGCCAGGTAGGAGAGGTGCTTGTCGCCGGACAATCCCTTATGCAGGGATACGACAGAGCACCGGAAAAAACCGCTGCAGTTGTCCGGAATGGCTGGGCACACACAGGAGATCTCGGATACATCCTGGACGGAGAACTCTTTCTCTGCGGACGAAAAAAAGACATGATCATCATCGGGGGACGCAATATCTGGCCTGAGGATATAGAAGCAGCCATCCAGTCCACAGAGGGTATCCGTAAAGGAAATGTCATTGCCTTCGGAAAAGAGCGGGACAAGGGACGTGAGGCCCTCGTCGTCGTGGCAGAAAGCAAGCTCTCCGGTGAAGAGGCAAAAGCGTGCGCTGCAGCCGCGGCAGAAAAAATCCGCGAACAGGTTGGCTTGGCGCCCCGCCATCTCATCCTCATCAAGCCAAGCGAACTGCCAAAAACCTCAAGCGGGAAATCTCAACGATCGCTTTGCCGAGAAATGTACAACGAGGAAAAGTTCGAAATCGTCGGTGAAGCGGGCCATCTATTTTAATGCGACAAACCTGACCTGACAAACCTGAGGGGAGGGGACGTGGAGAGTGAAATTTCACTCTCCACGTCCCCTCCCCTCGTCTGTGCGGGCCGATATTTCCGGCCGAACTCCCCACGAGCTGTCGCGAAAAAAGGGACATCTTCCAAAAAAGATCCTTGCGAAATACGCGAGAATCAGATCTTCTCTGAAAAAGAGTTTTCTTTTTCGCGAGCAAGTAGCAGGAAAATCCTTCCAGAAAAAGGAAATCACCGACCAAGCGAGACTGGGTTGCAGGCGCGACGAGTCCCCGAAATTGTTGCGAGAAAAGGGTCTTCAATGTCTCTCTCTACAGCGCAAAACACCCAAGCCGACAAACCAGGCACCAAGTCCTGCGAGACCTGTGGACGTGTCGGCCCACCCTCTCTTTTTGTTGCCTCTCTTTGCCTGCCATGCAACCGGAAAATCGAACGAACACAGCAGGTCGAAGCTATACAGAGCCATTATCGGGACCGTCCGGTCACCTGACACGCGGGTACTATTTCTCCCGAACCCCAACACTATGAACTGATTCCCGGGAGGATGCTTCGTGCACCCCAGGAAAAATATGTTTCCTGTGCCTCTTTCCCGGCAGGCCGCACCTGTGCCTCTTTCCCGGCAGGCCGCAAGAGAAAAAACTGCCAGAAAACGCCGACCTCCAGAAAAGCCTTGCCCAACTAAGCTAGCTGGATGCGACCTTCCGACACAGGCGCGAACACCCAAACACTTGGTGTTGCACACGCTTTCCATGTGCTCACAGAGGTTCCTTCGCTCGACGGCCAAACATTCACCTACCTACCTCCCAGACAGAATGCGCTAATACAACCTGGGAGTCTGGTGCGCGTGCCCCTACACGGACGCACTGTACGCGGATGGGTCGTCGACATTGTGCACCTCACAGAAGTCGAACCCGAGCTGCGTGCTCGTCTACGCCCTATCAAAAGTGTGCTCGGGAGCCATCCTATAGCTTCTCCGACAACCCTGCAGCTCGCGCGTTGGGCTGCGACAGAATACGCGGGATCAGCGCCTGTCATCCTGCATTGGGCCACACCCGCCCCCCTTCCTGGAGGGAGAGCACAAAGAAGGCTGCCACAAAAGCCAGTAAACAGTGTGCGGCAATCCGCACGGGTTCCTGTTCTCTCTGCAGCCATCAGCGCCGGCCGGCGTTTCGAGGCATTCATTCGGACATGGCCGGCTGACGACGCGACAAGCACTATTCTCCCGCTCGCAGCCGCTGTCCCCGATGGTCGCATGACACTGGTGATTGCGCCTGCGGGGAGGACCCCCCGCCTCACAGATGCAGTTTTTCTTTCTGGGCAAAAGACAGCACACGCGACACGTGCTTGGGAGGAAGCCGTCGCAGGAAATGCCCGGATTCTCGTCACGGGAAGACGCGGACCTTTTGTCCCTCTTTCGAATCTCGGCTTAATCATTCTGACAAGCGAGCACTGTAGTACCCACAAAGACGAGCAGACACCGTCTCTTGACGCGCGTCTTGTCGCGCGCGAACTTGCAAGACAAAAGAATATCCCTTATGTGGCAATCGGACCGTCCTCTCCTCTTGGTCCAGAAGGAGTGATCACGTCTTTTCGCGGCTGGCCACGAGGCAGCGAAAAAACAGCACCACCCTTTCAAAATCTGACTGTTCCTGGGACTCCTACTCGCTGGCCACGGATGGAAATGGTCTCACTTGCAGACACCCCACCAGGTACAGGAGCCCTGTCTACCCGCTTTTTTACCGCCATAGGAGAAGCTCTCGCAGAAAAAAAACGTATCTTTCTCTTCCTCAACCGCAAGGGAGCAGCACGGGCACTCGTCTGCCGAAACTGCAACGCCCCCGCTGCCTGTGATCGTTGTGATGGTCTTTTGCAATCTCGTCACAAACAAAAACCTCAGGAAAAGCAGCCATCCCCGCCTACCACAATTGCAGCGGAGCCAGAAATCCCCGGATCTCTCTCGTCCCAGTCTCTCGCCGGGAACCTATCCAGCAGCGTTCCAAAAAGCTTCGACGGCCCGCAAGCAGGCATCGCCACACCCCTGCGCGCAGCAGCCACACCGCAAACAAAAGAGAACCCGCCAGAAGAGGAAATGGTGTGCCGGCAATGTCAACGTATTTTTCCCTTTGTGGCATGCCTCTGTTGTGGGGCCTCCCGTGTGCGGTCTCTCGGGATTGGAATTGACAAGCTCAGTTCTGAACTCGCAAAAGCCTTCCCCGGCACGCAAGTGCGACGCGCGGAAGGAACCGAAGTCCCAGAAGCAATGCCTGGTGAAATCATGGTGGGCACGCAAGCTGCCTTCCGGCACCGCCAAACCTTTGATCTCGTCGTCCTGATAGATCCCGATGCCATGTTGCGCCAAGCCGGCCTTCGGGCCGAGGAAGCAGCCTTTCATCTGCTTCTTGATGCCATCGCCACCGCAAAATCCCGCCAGGAGCACGGAAGCGTGCTTATTCAGACTCGACGCCCGGACCACCCGGCGATTCAGGCACTTCTGACACGCGATCCGTCCCAGTTTGAAAAAGCGGCTTTGGCGGCAAGAGAAGCACTCGCGCTCGCGCCCTTTCGCCGCATGATCAAGGTGTCTACATCTGATTTTGCGGCACTGGAAAAATTTGCCGCAGCATTACAAAAAACTGGGGTGGAAATCCTCGGACTCGCAGCCACGCCCCGCCCCCATACACTTATTCTCGTCACAGAAAAAGTGTGGACAGAGACTGTACGACAGGCTCGTGCCGCCAAAACTGCCCTGTCCGGCACGCGGCTCCGTGTCGAGATTGACCCTCTCAACCCCTAGCACCCGTTTAAAACCCTTCCAGAGCCCTTTTCCGGCTCTGCACGAGCACTCTTCGTCTCGCCTGCGATCTCGCACAGGATAGAACAGGAAAAGGCAAGGATCAGGCCAGTTTTTCACCCTCAGCGCGCAAGTGTTCCGCTTTATCCGTTCGTTCCCAGGAGAATTCCGGCTCTCGCCGCCCAAAATGCCCGTAGGAGGCAGTCTTTTCGTAAATAGGACGACGAAGGTTGAGATCGCGCAACAGCGCCGCTGGACGGAGATCAAAAGATTCGACAACCAGCTCGTTTAGTTTGTCTGGGTCAATCTGGGAAGTGCCAAAGGTTTCTGTCATCACCGAAACTGGAGCAGCTTTGCCAATAGCATATGCCACCTGAATCTCGCATTTGTCAGCAAGACCAGCGGCCACGACATTCTTCGCAACCCAACGCGCTGCGTACGCCGCAGAACGGTCCACTTTCGAGGGGTCCTTCCCGGAAAATGCTCCCCCTCCGTGGCGGGAGTAGCCCCCATAAGTGTCCACGATAATCTTTCGCCCGGTGAGACCGACATCCGCATGCGGCCCCCCCATCTCAAACCTGCCTGTCGGATTCACCAAGATACGCACGTCTGAGGTATCGATCCCTTCAGGGAACATCGGCTTCAACACATGTTCGACGAGATCGGGCCGCAAAAGGGTGTCAATATGGATTTCTCCATCATGCTGCGCAGAAATCAGCACCGTGTCGAGACGGACCGGACGTCCCTTTTCGTCGTATTCCACAGTGACTTGGGTCTTGCCATCGGGACGCACATAGGGCATGATTCCGGCGCGGCGTACTTCACTCAAGCGGTGCGCAAGACGGTGCGCAAGCCAGATGGGCAAAGGCATCAGGTCTTCTGTCTCGTTACACGCGAAGCCAAACATCATGCCCTGGTCGCCTGCGCCCTGAGCGTCAAGCTCGCCCATCGCGTCACCCTGACGAAACTCCAGAGACTTATCAACTCCTCGTGCAATATCGGCAGCCTGCTCGTCAATAGAGACCATGACACCACAAGTGCGACCATCAATGCCATAGGAAGCGTTGTTGTAGCCAATCCGCAGCACTGTGCCACGCGCCACACGCGGAAAGTCCACATACGCAGAGGTAGAAATTTCTCCGGCAATGAACACAAGACCTGTGGTGACAAGCGTTTCGCACGCAACACGCGCTTCAGAATCTTGGGCAAGAATGGCGTCCAAAATCGCATCCGAGATTTGGTCGGCCATCTTATCGGGATGTCCTTCAGTCACCGATTCGGACGTGAAAAGACGCTTCAACACCTTGCCTCCTCCGGCGCGCCATCTCCTGGGACGCCCTCGCAACCATAACCGAGAAAAATCCAGCAAAACGGAAGCTACCGATTCGCAGGAATCTCATCTCCAAAAAAAACGTAGCAAGTCCCCAGAAAGAAAGACGCCGTGAAGAGCATTTCTCTCAAAACCCACATGAAAAAGCGGTAACAACAATCACAGTTCTTCTCCCGCCGCCATCTCACCGGAGACTCCGAAGACAAGATAGTGGCAGCTGGGCACAAGACGCACAACCCACATCTCATTTCAGCACTGTTTTCCAGAGACCCCTCTCTGTCAAAAGAGAAGACTTCCCTGCTCACGGGGAAAAAGACAGCAGTGTCACCCTGCAAAATCCCGAAAATAGGAAAAGTTTCAGCGGCGGCACAGCCCATCGGCAATACGATCGCAAATACGGACTGAGAGCTCAGTTTTCAAAAGAAGACCAAGATCTTGCACCGAGCCGTCCGCCGAGCAGAACCACGCACGATTGGTATCCGTACCAAAACCCGAATCTGTCACACCCACAAGATTCGCCACAAGCAAATCCAGATTTTTGCTTCTGACTTTTTTCGCGCCATTCTCGCAAACCTGCTCGGTCTCTGCCGCGAAACCCACAAGAAACTGCGTTTTCTTCCGCTCCCCCAGCGTTTTTAAAATGTCAACTGTCGGCACAAGCTCAATACGCGACAAACCCGCTTCTTTTTTGAGCTTTCGGTCTGCTGGGGCAGCAGGCCGAAAATCCGCCACTGCAGCCGCCATGACTACAACGTCCATCTCAGCAAAACGCGAAAAAACTGCAGCGGCCATCTCCTCTGCAGTCTCAACGCGAACAAACTCCACACCGGGAAGAGAGGCCAGAACGCAAGTTGCCACAAGAGTGACATGGGCACCTCGGCGCAGCGCTTCACCGGCAATGACATGGCCCATTTTTCCACTCGACCGGTTCCCAAGAAACCGAACCGCATCAACAGGTTCTCGGGTCCCACCTGCCGTCACCAGAATATTGCGCCCCGCAAGATCACCGGCAACCTCGCTGCTCCCACGACAGAGAAGCGCGGTCGCGGCTTGCGCGGAGGTCCTCTCCTCGCCGGCGTCTGCATTGCTTCCTTTGGAACAAGCCTGCTTCTTCTCGGTCTCTTCGGAGAAAATACCTTCACAAAAGGCAAAAATCTTCTCAGGTTCCGCAAGTCGACCAGAACCGACGTCACCTCCCACAAGCTCCCCCACTCCTGGCTCAATAACCTTGATGCCATCTGCGCGCACTTGTCGGAGGTTGCGCTGCACAACAGACTGCTCCCACATCTCCGTATGCATTGCAAGGGCAAAAACAACAGGAGCACGCGTTGCCAGCAGCACGTTCGAGAGAAGGTCATCTGCGAGACCATGTGCAGCACGCGCCAGTAAATGGGCAGTAGTTGGGGCGACAACAAGCAGGTCGGCACTCTGACCTAGCCGGGTATGCGGCACAGGATCAGACGCCCCAAAAAGCTGGGTATGGGCAGGAAACCCCGTTAAAGCAGTGAAGGTAAGCGGGCGAATGAACTCACAGGCTTCAAGGGTGAGGACAACCTCGACTTCGGCACCAGCCTTGACAAAAAGCCGGCAGAGGGATGCTGCCTTATATGCGGCAACGCCACCCGCTACCCCTAAAACAATATGAGACCCCCGCAAGACGGAGTCAGGCATGACTCCCCGTCAGGTGTCGGAGATCAGGTCGGGTTCCTTTTTCACAGGAACATCCGCCTCTCGAACAATGGTCTTCACAGAGCCAACGGGCTCGCTCTCCTCGGGAGCTGGAGCCGGCCGTTTCGGAACGACCTTCCCTTGCGCAATTTCTTCGAGGGCGATTGACAAAGGTTTCCCTTGAGAAACGACCTGGGGAGGAATATACCTGCCTAGACCTTCGCCCAATTGGTTGTAATAGCTCAAAATCTGGCGGGCACGTTTTGCCGACAAGACGATAAGACCGTACTTACCGACACCAGTTTTTTCCAGGAGCTCGTCAATAGGGGGTTCCATCATGAGCGGACAATGCCTTGTGCGAGGGATGAGATTACATGGCCGAAGCAGTGCTGTAGAGTATAGCTTCAACATCACGAACAGTCGTGTCAAAAACTTTATTCACTACTTCGACAGCAAAAGAAGCAACCTGTTCGCGTTCTGCAGCAGAAGCCTGTAAACGATTTTCCAAGTCCTGCCCCGTCGTTCCTCGCAGAAGCAGGCGTTCTCGCTGCGCATCAGGAGAAGGGGGGAGGAGAAAAACAATTCGGGCACGGGGAAAATTCTCAAAAACAAAGCAAGCTCCTTGCGCTTCCACTTCGATGAGAATGTCCTCCCCGCGAGAAATAGCTACCTCGATCGGCCCACGCGGCGTACCGCTTCGGTGTCCATACACCTGGACCCACTCCACAAAGCCATTCGTGTCTCGGATCTCGTCAAACTTCTGATCCGAGACAAAAACATAATCTTTGCCTGAGATTTCTCCCTCACGGGGAGATCGCGTGGTCAAAGATACGGAATAAAGCAGATCCGGATGGCGTTGCAACAGCGCGGCGCACACAGAACTCTTTCCTGCGCCGGAGGCACCGGATACGCAAAAGACCCGACCTTCCGTGAAGGCCGTCATCTTTTTTGTGCGTCATTTCGCTGTTTTTTTGCCATAAATCCGGATTCTTTTCTCACTAATGACAATAAAAAACTCTCCGCCTGTTCACGTTGCAAGCATTTTTTTGCCTACACGCAAACAGGCGGAAGGAAAACTCCTGCCATAAGAATGACGAATCAACCGAATTCGGATAGCAAAGCGCCACGTTGCTTGTTTCCAAGCCCGCGCACTCGGCGCGACTCCGAGATCTCGTGTTTCTCAAGCAGCTTTCTGGCTTTGACTTTGCCAACGCCAGGCAACGACTCGAGTACCGCAACGACTTTCATCTTTGCCACAACATCTGAGTTGTCGGCCTGCTGGAACAAATCGCCCAGCGAGATCGACCCCATCTTGAGTTTTTCTTTTAGTTCCGCGCGCTCACGGCGCGCAGCAGCGGCCTTTTCTAGTGCAGCCCGTCTCTGCTCGGGAGAGAGCTCGGGAGGTGCTGGCATGGAAGCCCTCCTGGTCGTCCAGCCAAAGTTCATGGGCATTTCCCATTTGAACTCGAATGTGAGCGGATTCTAACCAGCTATTGCGCTTCTGGCGACCAGTAGCGCATGAATTTCTCTCGCAGCGGCCTCAGGATCTGGCGCAAAAAGTACTGGACGGCCCACAACTAGCAGGCCAGAGCCATTTTCTATTGCATCTTCTACCGTACCGATACGTCGTTGATCATTTTTGAAAGAGGGAACAGAACCGGACTGAGGAGGGGTAGCGAGAGGAACAGAACGGATACCCGGAGTCACCAAAAGCATCTCTCCTGCAAAAGAACGGGCAAGCTCCAGGTCAGCAACACTACACACCGCGCCATCGAGCCCGACTTCTCTCGCGACATGCAAACGGTCTCGAATGACGTCAAGAGGAGTACGCTCAATACCTACTTCGCGCAACGCCGGAACATCCAAACTCGTCAACACCGTGATACCAAGAACTCCCGCTCGCTCTCCTCCATGACGGTCTGCTGCAATACTCGCTCCAAGAAGAGCCGCCTCCGCCATATCACGTCCCCCGGCAATATGAATCGTCACAAGCCGCACACACGGAAAAAGAAGATTTGACAGGGCTGCTTCGACCGTACGTGGGATATCGTGCAGCTTGAGATCAGCAAAAATCGGCTTCCCCGTCTCTTCGCCAACTCGCGCAAAAGCCTGAGGACCGAAACGAGTCACCAGTTCAAGACCCACTTTGAACATGTCAACATGAGGAGCAAGGCGTTTCCCCATTGCAACAGCATCATCAAGATCAGGAAGATCCAGGGCAACCGCCAGCCCCGGGCGCGAAAAAGGGAAGGAAAAAGAAGCAGCAGAGAGAACAGGTAGAGGGGAAGAAACTCTCGGAGAGAGATGCACAGAATCGGGTGTCGGAGCAGCATCCACAGGTTTCTCTTTCCTGAATAGATTTTTCTTCACACGAAATAGATTTTCCCAGCTGAGCGAAGTATCCAGCCGGATTCCCAAGTTCGAGCATCAGGAAAAGTGTAGGAGTAGTTCCTCTCCGGCAACATTGCCGGAACAGGGAAAACGCAGAAAAAGCCAGGCTGGCATTAAAAATGAGCTGTCCCAACCAGCTCAGCGGTTGTGCGCACTTTGTGACGACGGCACCAGCGCCGCAAGGATCGCACGAGCTTCACTCCTGCAGCGGGATCAGCAAGATGTGCAGCTCCGAGTTCCACTGCAGACGCTCCTGCCAAAAAAAACGCGACCGCATGAGATGGTCGAGACACCCCTCCCACACCAACGAGAGGAAAACCAGGCAAGGCCTGCGCGCACTCGTAGACTGCCCGCAAGGCAATGGGATGCAGTGGGGGTCCGGACAATCCGCCAGTCCCATTACCAAGCAGAGGTACTCGCCGTTCCACATCAAGCAAGAGACCAATAAGCGTGTTGACAAGCACAAGGGCATCCGCGCCTGCGTCCGCTGCAGCCCGCGCCACCTCCACAACGGAAGGAAGATTTGGAGAGAGTTTTGCCCAGACCGGAAGCGGCGCGACCTCCTTTTTTACCGCACGCACAACCGCGGCTGTATGTATTGGAGAATGTGCAAACATTTCCCCAGGACTCTCCAGGTTCGGACACGACACATTCACTTCGACCGCGACAAGATCCTCGGCAAGCACCCCTACTCGCTTTGCAGTCGCGATATACTCATCAACAGAAGTCCCCCAAATACTTGCCACGACGCGCGCGCCCGCCGAAAGAAGACGTGGGAGTTCCTCTTTTGCCCAGTGTTCTACACCAGGATTCTGGAGTCCCACCGCGTTCAGCATGCCACCACCAGGCGCTGGTGCAAGACGAGGGGCAGGATTCCCCTCCCAAGGTGCAAAAGACATGCTCTTACTCACCACTGCCCCCAAACGAGAGGGATCCACAACACCAAGCAATTCAGCACCTGCGCCAAAACATCCTGACGCTGCAAGCACAGGATTTGGCAGAACGACCTCGCCAATCTCCGTTCTCAAATCAACCTGTCGCATACCGCCCTCCTCGCCTCTTTTTTCTGTTTCCCAGAAATCTTTCCCGCAGACAGGGCCCCATGCCGACAAGTCTGCAAAAATCGCCGGCAAAAACTGCCCACGCAAGACCTGTCGACACGGCACAAGAAGCAGAAAAACCCACCCTCAACAACGGCCCAAACAACAGAAAAAAGGACCTCTCCTCAGGACGCGTCTCCCAAAAAGGAGAAAAAAGCAGTCTTGGCTTCGTCACCGATATGTCCGGCTGAGTCCTGCTACTGCGTCCGGCCATGTCCTCCTGCGGTGTTCTCCTACAGGTTCTCTCCCCTATTGGCAACAAAAGAGGCCGCTCCCCCACAGGGCGTTGCCTCCAACTCTCCCAACGCGTACCACTCTTGCAAACTACGCACTTCATAGGGTGATTGCTCATCATCTCGCGCAGCAGTCATCGCAGCTGCAGCAGCCTTTGCCCCGGCCACAGTAGTGATAATGGGAATCCCTGATTCCACTGCCGCACTGCGGAGGTGCGCTCCGTCCGCGCGCGAACCACGCCCACGCGGGGTATTCACAATCAGCACAATCTCGCCGTCAGGAATCATGTCGAGAATGGTGCGGCCTTCCTTCTGCTCGCCCTGCACCGTCCCCTGCACCGTCAATGACGCAGCAGCAGACTGTGCGACAGCACCTGTGACCTTCCTCACTTCTTCGGCGATGGTCAAGCCCCCATCCCGCAAAAATCGGGCAGTCCCCGGGGTCGCCACCAAATGAAATCCAGCCTCAGCAAAGGAGCAGGCCACATTGAGGATTTCTTGCTTCTTGTCGCGAGAAGCCACACTAAAAAACACCCTGCCACTCTCAGAAACGACGCTGCCGCTCGCAAGCTGTGATTTCGAGAAAGCAGCACCAAAGCTACGGTCAATGCCCATCACCTCTCCCGTAGAACGCATTTCCGGACCAAGCAGGGCATCCGACTCAGGGAATTTCAAAAAGGGAAGCACTGCCTCTTTCACGTGGACCCGAGAAAGGCTGTCATAGTCGGGTCGCGTGAAATAGCCTGCGGCTTCCAAATCGACAAGGCGCTCCCCCATCATCACGCGGGCAGCAATCTTGGCAAGAGGGAGATTTACAGATTTCGCAATAAAAGGCACGGTACGGGAAGCCCGCGGGTTTGCCTCAATCACAAAAGCCTGTTCGTCCCGTACGGCATATTGCACATTGATGAGACCGCACACGTCAAGATGCCGCGCAAGCAGTTCTGTCCAGCTCACCAGGGTTTCTTGTACCTTGCGAGGCAAGCTTGGCGGAGGAATGACGCAAGCAGAATCCCCAGAGTGCACACCGGCTTCTTCGATATGCTCCAGTATGCCTCCGAGTAAGAAGGTCTCACCGTCGAAGCACGCGTCCACATCAACTTCAACGGCATCCTCAAGAAACCGGTCAATAAGGAGAGGGCCTTCATCAAAACCACCCTCTCTGCCAATCCGGTCAGCCACAACACGCAGGCTTGCCTCGTCGTAGACGATCTCCATCGAGCGTCCTCCCAGCACATAGCTGGGACGGACAAGCACGGGATACCCGACCGAAGCAGCAACCTTGCAGGCATCTTCCACATTTTCTGCGGTCCCACCAGGCGGCTGCACAATCCCAAGTTCGGTGCACACTACGTTAAACCTCTCCCGGTCTTCCGCGTCATCAATCGCGGATGGAGAAGTACCGGCAATCGGAACGCCCGCTACTTCAAGGGCTTTTGCCAGTTTTAGAGGGGTTTGGCCACCGAGTTGGAGCAGGACACCCTCCGGACCGAGAACATCCACAACATTACAGACGTCTTCAATTGTGAGAGGCTCAAAGAAAAGCTGCGATGCTGTGTCATAGTCGGTTGAGACAGTTTCGGGGTTACAGTTCAGCATCACGGTCTCATACCCGGCTTCTTCCAGAGCATACACCGCGTGCACACAGCAATAGTCAAACTCGATGCCTTGCCCAATCCGGTTCGGTCCAGACCCAAGAATCATCACCTGCGGACGGTCTGCTGCGCGCACTTCACATTCGTCTTCGTATGTCGAGTAGTAATAAGGCGTTGACGCGGCAAATTCGGCAGCACAGGTATCGACGGTTTTAAACGTGGGGTACACGTCAAGCCGTTGACGCACGTCACGCACAGAGGAAGCGTCTGTCTCCCACAGGTACGCAAGCTGTGCATCGGAGAAGCCAAGCCGTTTCGCATCACGGAACGCTTCTTTCCCGATTGTTTCCAGTGAGAGCTCTTCCAGCGCAGCCCGCGCGGCAACGATCTGGGCCATTCCCCGCAAGAACCAGAGGTCAACGCCCGTGACAAGGGCAACCTCTTCCACGCTGACCCCAGCCCGCAATGCGCCTGCAATGAGAAGAATCCGGTCAGGGGCCGGTCGAGCGGTTGCTTGCAAAAGCTCAGAAGTCGACCAATCCTCCCATTGTTTTTCTTTGGGTCCACATCCCAACCCGAGATGGCCTTCCTCAAGAGAGCGCAGTGCTTTTTGCAACGACTCGGGGAAGGTGCGTCCGATAGCCATCACTTCGCCCACGGACCGCATCGTGGTACCAAGTTCTGAGGAAGCATCGGGGAACTTTTCAAACGCCCAACGCGGCACTTTGGTCACGACATAGTCAATGACCGGTTCAAAAGCAGCGGGGGTTTGTTTTGTGATGTCATTCGGAATCTCATCGAGTGTAAGGCCGACTGCCAGCTGTGCCGCAACTTTGGCAATGGGGAATCCTGTGGCCTTTGAGGCAAGCGCAGAAGAACGAGACACCCGCGGGTTCATCTCAATCACCACAACACGGCCTGTTTCCGGGTGGACAGCAAACTGTATGTTCGAGCCGCCCGTCTCCACTCCGATACGGCGGATGCAGGCAAGTGCAGCGTCTCGTAGCACCTGGTATTCTTGGTCGGTCAGCGTCTGTGCAGGCGCTACTGTGATCGAATCACCAGTATGGACCCCCATAGGGTCAACATTCTCGATCGAGCAGATCACTACCACATTGTCATTGAGGTCCCGCATCACCTCGAGTTCAAATTCCTTCCAGCCGGCAATTGACTCTTCGATCAGGACCTGGCTGACCGGAGACTGCCGGATGCCGTCTCCTGCCACCAAGGCAAGAGCCTCCGGGCTTGCAGCCAGACCGGAACCGCCACCACCGAGCGTGAAAGCAGGTCGTACAATAACGGGATACCCAAGATCTTCCCCCAGGGCAAGCGCTTCGGTAACTGTTTCAGCACTCCCGGAACAGGGCAGATCAAGACCGATATCCGTCATTGCCTGCTTAAAAAGCTGCCGGTCTTCAGCCGTGAGAATGGCATCGAGGCTCGCCCCAATCAGCTCAACCCCGTATCGTGCAAGAACACCTGTTTCCGCCAGCGTCTTTGTGAGATTCAAGGCGGTTTGGCCACCCATTGTGGGAAGCAGGCAATCGGGTTTTTCTTTGGCAATCACCTGCTCCACAAAATAGGGAGTAAGGGGTTCAAGATACGTGGCATCAGCAAAATCCGGATCCGTCATAATCGTCGCAGGATTCGAGTTCACCAAGATGACACGATAACCCAGATCTCGTAACGCCCGACACGCTTGGGTCCCCGAATAGTCAAACTCGCATGCCTGTCCGATCACAATAGGACCAGACCCGACAACGAGAACGGAGGAGATGTCAGTACGTCGTGGCATCTTTCTCCTTATTTCCTTTCCGTCGGCGCAGCGACGCCTCCGTAATCATCCGCAGACTGACATGAAGTCGATCACGGACAGATCGGTCACAACAAGCCGGTCACAAACGACCGGTCTTTGACACAGCAGCTGACAAAAGCTGAAGGAATCGGTTGAATATGTGAACAGCATCGTGTGGTCCCGGACCTGCCTCAGGATGGTATTGCACACCAAAAGCAGGAATATCCAAACAGCGCACACCCTCGAGCGTGTTGTCATTCAAGTTTGTGTGCGTACGTTCCACCCTGCCAAAGGGGGTCTCCCCGCGAAGATTCGCAAGATCCGCAAATGACACGGAAAAACCGTGATTCTGTGACGTGACTTCTATCCGCCCAGTTGCGTGATCCATGACAGGATGGTTTGCCCCATGATGACCAAAAGGCAACTTGAAAGTTTCCGCGCCGAGGGCAAGAGAGAGAATCTGATGCCCAAGGCAAATGCCGAAAACTGGCACACGGCCCAGCAGATCTTGCACACAAGAAACTGCGTACGGAACTGCCGCCGGGTCTCCAGGACCATTTGACAGCATAATGCCGTCCGGTTCGTCTGCGAGGATCTCCTCTGCCGGGGTCGCAGCAGGCCAGACTGTGACCGTGCAGCCGAGCAGAGCAAGTCGCCGCAAAATAGTGCGCTTCACACCAAGATCCAAAAGGTGCACACGAAAACGCGTCTCATCTGGCTGGAAGGGCGAAAGGTAGGCGACAGGGGTCGTCACCTTCGACACCATATCCTGCCCTTCTATCTCAGGCGCTGCGGTGACAAGCTGCACGAGATCACGCGTCGTTCCTTCAGTTTCAGGCGAACGCGTGAAAAGCCCTCCGGTCATCGCACCGGCAGCACGCAGGTGACGGGTTAAACGTCTCGTGTCAATATTGTCGAGCGCGGGCATTCCGTGCCGGTGCAAAAAAGAGGGAAGATCTTCTTCTGCACGATGATTCGAAGACTTTCTCGTCATTTCCCGCACCACAAGGCCTGTCGCAGCAGGAGACACCGCCTCGTTATCAGCACTGTTACAGCCGTAGTTTCCAATATGTGGATAGGTCATGACCACGATCTGGCCGGCATATGACGGATCAGTGATGATTTCTTGATACCCTGATAAAGCGGTATTGAATACAACTTCTCCAAAAACGGGAGGTCCAGTCACCGCGACATGCCCTCTGAACACCGTACCATCAGCGAGAATCAACAGTCCCGGGGAACAGGGAAAAAGCCCGCCTCCTCTCGTCATCTCGTCCTCACTTCTTTCTCCCTGGCATTCTTGGCGTCGGACCTTCTGACGCGACACCTTCTTCAACAAGAAAAGCAGTTCGGCCAGGGCGCTTGTTCTCGCCTACCTTCTCATCTGCATGAAAGACCGGGCGCCCATCAACGAATGTGTACCTAACACGCCCGGTACAGGTCATACCTTCGTAAGGAGTATTGCGGGATTTGCCGTGAAAACCTGACGGATCCACAACCCACTCGTGTTCCATATCAAAAACACAGAGATCGGCCCGCTGGCCTGCAGCAAGAGGACCTCGCGGCTCCAACCCGGCAAGATGAGCCGGACGCGAAGACATCGCGTCCACAAGACGCTCTAACGTCAAATCACCCTTCCTGTGTAAATCCCACACCAAAGGAAGAGCCGTCTCCAAACCCAGCATGCCGCATCTCGCTTCAGTCCACTCTTCTTTATTTTCGGGAGTATGCGGCGCGTGGTCAGTCGCAACAATATCGATTGTCCCGTCGGCCAAACCGAGACGGACAGCAGCGCGGTCAGCCGCGGTCCGTAAAGGAGGATTCACTTTAAAAACTGGATCGTACTCAGTGGCTTTCTCGTCAGTGAGCATAAGATGATGCGGGGTCACTTCTGCACTCACCATGACACCACGCGCCTTCGCGTCACGCACAAGCCGCACCGCACCGGCAGTTGACAGATGTTGCAGGTGCACTCGTGAGCCAGTGTACTCCGCCAATAAAATATCTCGCGCGACGAAGATCTCCTCCGCCACACTTGGCCACCCCGCAAGTCCAAGCCAACCCGAAACCTCTCCTTCGTTCATCTGGGCACCATCAGTGAGCTGGGTATCCTCACAATGGTCGGCCACAAGGCCTCCCAAAAACCCCACATACTCCAAAGCACGCCGCATGATACGGGAGTCCCGCACAGGATCCCCATCATCCGTGAAAATCACCACGCCTGCCTCGGCAAGCTCACGTATCCCCGCAAGCTCCTTCCCTGCCCGTGCCCTTGTGACACACCCTGCAGGATGCACCCGACACAAACCTGCACGCGCAGCCGCCTCCCGCACGAACTCCACTACTCCCACAGAATCCTGGGGCGGGTGCGTATTCGGCATCGCCACAATATCGGTAAATCCACCGGCAACAGCTGCGGCACATCCCGAGCGAATATCTTCAGCCTCTTCATCACCTGGTTCCCGCAAATGCACATGCATATCCACAAGACCAGGAAGAAGAAGACAGCCAGACGCATCGAAAACATGTGCAGCAGCTTCAACAGGAGTACCCGGCTCAACCAGAGAGGAAATATACTCGCCCTCTATCACCAAATCGGCATTTACAACTCCTGTCGAACTGCAAACCTGACCATTGCGCACAACAGTGACACTCATGGAATTCCCGCGAAAAAAAGGTAAAGCACCGCCATTCGCACGGCGACACCATTGGAAACTTGTTTCTCAACAAGCGAAATCGGAAGATCAGCAACCGAGGCAGCAATCTCCACACCCCGGTTCATCGGCCCAGGATGCATGACAACTGCTTCTGAGTGAAGGGAACGCGCACGTTCCTCGGTAAACCCAAATCCACGCGCATATTCACAAAGCGAAGGCACAACAGGATCATCAACAATGCGCTCCTGCTGCATACGCAACAGATACACAACATCAGCCTCAGGGATCTCTGCATCAAGATCTTCCGACACTGTGACTGGCCAACCTTCAATCCCGGGAGGCAAAAGCGTAGGGGGAGCACATACCGACACCGACGCCCCGGCAAGCGTAAAAGCCGTGACATTCGATCGCGCCACGCGCGAGTGCGCCACATCACCCACAATCAAGACCCGCGCCCCAGCCAGAGACCCCCACTTTTCGATAAGCGTCGCGAGGTCGACAAGGGCCTGCGTAGGGTGTTCGTGCGCACCATCTCCTCCGTTAATCACAGGATGGTCGACCCAAGCAGCAATACGAGCCGGCACCCCGGACGCATGATGGCGCACTACAAAACCATCAACCCCCATACACTCCAGCGTCCGCACAGTATCGCGTAACGACTCGGATTTTGAGAGACTCGATCCTTTTTCAGTCAGAGTGATGACATCAGCGGAAAGGCGTTTCGCAGCAAGCTCAAAAGAGCAACGGGTACGCGTGGAATCTTCAAAAAAGCAATTGGCGATCGTCTTCCCACGCAGGGCAGGAACTTTCGGAATAGGACGCCGCAACACCGAACGAAACTCCTGCGTAAGTGTCAGGATTTCGCCAAGACGATGCACATCAAGATCTCCCATCGCAAGAAGAGAACGAGGATGATTCGATATCTCTTGCATCGCCCCTGCGGGCACATGATCAGAGCTTGCCGAGTAATCACTCATTCGAACAAGACACCCCGGTGAGGAGAAAGCACGTCAACCCGATCGAAACCGTCGATTTCCGTGACGCGCACCTTTACAGTCTCGTTCCGCTCAGTCGCGAGATCTCTCCCCACATAGTCTGCCTGAATAGGCAGCTCTCGATGACCACGGTCAACAAGCACGGCAAGCTGTACAGAAAGAGGACGCCCAAAATCCCACACGGCCGTCAAGGCAGCACGAACAGATCTTCCGGTGAAGAGCACATCGTCCACCAGAATAACGTGCGCTCCAGAAAGAGGAACAGGAACACTTGTTGGCCCTGTCGGCACACGAGGCGGCAATCCGACATCATCACGATAAAAAGCAGTATCGACGCTTCCCTGACTCGGTCGAACTCCTTCGATCTTCGCGATCTCCTCTGCGATACGAGCAGAGAGCGGCACTCCTCTCGTATGGATACCGACCAGGACAAGCCCTTCGGCTCCTCTGTTCCGGTCTACGACTTCATGGGCGATACGACTCACAGCTCGACGCATGTCATCAGAATCCAACACGCAGGCCGCTGCCTCGCCTTGAGCCTTCACCGAACCACCTTTTCGGGCGTCTAAACAGACAGATCGCGGCGCGATCCGGAGGACTGTACCAGTCCTTTGCCGAGAAAGTCGAGGGCAGCGCGCGACAAGAGCCCCGGGCCAGAAACAGCACCCTAGGGAATGACCCTTGGTAAACAAGGAAAGACCCCTCCTACAAAAGAGGAGGTCAGACTGAACTAATGTCAGTTGCCAGCTTCCCTAAAACTCCGTTTACAAACCGGCTCGAGTCCGTGGTCGAAAAGCACTTCGCCAATTCCACTGCCTCATTGATCGTGGCACCTGTCGGAATATCCGAAAGTTCTTCAAGTTCATACATAGCCATACGTAAGACTACGAGGTCAACACGAGGCATTCGATCAAGTGCCCAGTGTTCAGCGGCAGAAGATATACGCTGGTCAAGCCGGTCGATATTGCGAGAAACTCCGTCGACAAGCTCTTTCGTCAAATCCCGCGCCCGACCAAAATAGTCTTCTTGCATTTTACATACATCGACAGGAGGTTGATGCGAAAGCTCCGCCGCATACAGGGCCGACAAGGCAGCCTTACGCGCACGACGACGATGCCGTTCCAAACGACTCGGCAAAACTCTCCTGCCCGCGGGGGTTCCCCCTGCAACAGACGCCTCAACTACCGATTCGTTCTCAGACGTTTGCTCTTGAGAGGTAGGAACCATCACGTGTGTCCACCTTAATCTTGTCCCCCACATTCACGAAGAGAGGAACCTGAACTGTTTTTCCGGTTTCAAGCACAGCAGGCTTCAAGGCACCCGAGACCCGATCGCCTTTTAACCCTGGCTCAGTTTCCGCAATTTCGAGCACAACAGAAGCAGGCAAGTCTATCCCGATAACTTGCCCTTCGTGAAAGGCAATAACTGCAGTATTGGACTCGAGGAGGTAGTCAGCAGTTTCTCCCAAGGAAGCAGAAGGCACTTCTACTTGGTCATATGTACTGGTATCCATGAAAACAAAGCCGTCCCCATCCCGATAGAGATACTGCATGTCACGCCGCTCGATAATAGCCTGCTCTTGCTTCTCATCCGGACGGAAAGTGCGATCAATCACACCACCAGACTGCAGATTCTTCAGTTTCACCCGAACAAAAGCATGACCTTTTCCCGGCTTCACATGCTGGAATTCGACCACTTGCATTAGAGCGCCATTGATCTGCAGAGACATACCGTTCTTGATCTCGTTCGTCAAAATTGATGGCACAGCAATTCACTCCCTTCTCGCCTCGCATTATCACGAGGTCACGCATAAAATCTTTTCCTTACCAGTTCTTCTCACCCGCAAGCTGTCTCTGCTGTCGTCAAGCTGTCGTCAAAAAGACACCCTGCATCGTGCAGCACGATACGTGTTGCACAACCACGAACCCGGCAGAACGGCCTCGCAGAACGACCCGGCAGAACAGGACTCATCTCGAAAACCTGCTCGAAAGAGCCTGCCGGCACTTCTGAGTTTTTGCTGTCCGAATTATTTTTACGAGACATCAGGGCACCGGCAGAAACAACAAAAACTTCCTACGAAAAAATACAGTCCACTCACAAAAACAAATCTCGTGGCGACTGCGTGAGCGTCTCGCAACCCTCCTCTGTCACTACAACTATGTCTTCGATACGCACCCCGCCAGACCCCGGAAGATAGATACCAGGTTCAAGAGTGATGACATTGCCCGCTTCAAGCGTCTCAGAAGAACGACCCGACAGAAAAGGCACTTCATGCACAACTAAACCAATACCGTGCCCCGTTGCGTGGATAAAGGCGTCTCCATAGCCTGCCTCGGTAATAACATCCCGCGCGGCAGCATCAATATCTTTGCACGGCACTCCTGCCCGCACTGCAGCGCGGGCAGCATTTTGTGCCTCAACCACCACATCGTGTACACGTTCCGTCTCCGCAGAAGGTGTTCCCCAACAGACAGTGCGCGTCATGTCTGAACAATAGGCGTCACGCTTGCAGCCTATATCGATAATAACGGGAACATGGCGACCGAGCACAGCTTGCGTCGGAGATGCATGGGGCAGAGCAGCACGCGCTCCCGCTGCCACAATAAGAGGAAAAGAAACCCCCGTTGCCCCCCGTACACGCATCTCCCACTCGATCGACAAAGCCAGATCAGATTCGGTGGTCAGTGAGGGATCCACGACAGCAAGTGCCTCTGCCAAACCAGTATCTGCCAGGGCAACCGCTGCCGTAATAGCCGCAATTTCTTTTTCGTCCTTGCGCGCCCGCACCTGCTCAACCATGTTCTCTACCGGCACAAGTGCAACAGAAATTGCTGATTCCAACCTATGGAACAGCTTCCATGAAATCGTCTGACTTTCAAAGCCGACACGGGCCATTCCCGCAACACAAGACGCTATTTCTTTTTCTTCCCCGGCAGAAAGAACACGCAAATCTGCCCTCAATCCCGCCATGTCCAAGTCCGCAGCGGCCTGCACTTCGTAACGCCCGTCAGTAAAAAAGAAAAAACTCTCATCGGTCACCAGTATTTTTGCGGCAGTCCCCGTGAATCCCGTGAGATATTGGATATTGACAAGATCCGTCAGAAGCAAGACCGGTAAGTCAACGCGCGCCATCGCGTCACGCAGAATCTCCAACCGTAGGCATTCCGGAGTGCTCATATCCACGCCTTTCTTTGGCGAAAAGCCCGGCAAGCGCATCCAGGGCGAAAACATACCCCATCACACCAAAACCAGTGATCGTGCCGGTAGACACTGGAGAGATGACCGAAAGTCGGCGCCATTCCTCGCGGGCATGCACATTCGACAAATGCACTTCAACCACAGGAATTGTCAAAATCGATAAAGCATCCTGCAAGGCCCGCGAATAATGGGTGAGCGCACCTGGGTTAATCACAATGCCATGAGCCTCGAAACGGGCAGACTGCACTGCTTCAACAAGCACGCCCTCGCGGTTCGACTGAAAAAACTCTACTGCAAGACCCAAAGACGCAGCACGCTCCCGCATCAGGTCCTCAATATCCGACAAGGTATCCATCCCATAAACCGCCGGATCACGCTCCTCGAGCAAGTTCAGATTCGGACCATGCAACACACACACCAAACGGCTTTTCTCTGCAGAAGCCTCACTTGTTGCATTGCACTTCTCGCCATCCTCCCCTCCCCGAACTGTTGTTTCCTGCTTCTCCATGCAACCTCTCTTTCTCTGACCTGATCATGGCCTTACCTGGCCTCATCGTGGCCCTGCGTCGTTCTTTCCAAGGGCTTTCCCGCAAGCCCAATAGCATGGACCATACGCGACCTTTCAGTAACACTGGACTATCTGCCTGAACGGGATCTGTCTGCAGCAGAGGGTCAGCTTCGCGCGGCAAGCACAAGAGCTGCTTCGATCTCACTCTCACACACGTCTTCTGCCACAAGGGCAGTACCGAGACCGGAGAGCAAAACAAAACGCTGGTTTTTCCGGTGTTTCTTATCTCGCCTCATCAAGGGGCGGGCCACAACCAAATCAGCAGGCAAAGCCGATACTGCCAACCCCAACGCACCAAGCAAACGGCGGTGCAAATCCACAAGATCCCGGTCAATGCCTCCGCGCACACAGGCAAGCTCTGCCGCGAATACCATTCCTATCGCCACGGCCTCTCCGTGCGCAAGACGACCGGCACAAGCCGTCTCAAGCGCGTGCCCCAAAGTATGCCCATAGTTTAAAAGTGCTCGCACGCTTCCTTCGCGTTCGTCGATCGAGACGATATCTGCTTTTACCATCACGCTGCGCGCCACCAGCTCGACAAAGCGCTTTTCTTCTCCAGCATCACTCACGAGAGCAGCCAGGTCTGGGGAAGGACCCCACCCTTCTACAATGTCAAGAATCTCAGGGTCAGCAATCAATCCATGCTTTACCACCTCGGCCAAACCACTGCGCATCTGCCGTTCCGGCAAAGTCTTAAAAGCGAAAGTGTCAATAAAAACCCGGCTTGGCTGCCAAAAAGCTCCCGCCAAATTCTTGCCGGCAGCAAGATTGACTGCGGTTTTCCCGCCCACAGCCGCGTCCACAGCACCAAGGATTGTGGTAGAGCAGGCAATCCAGGGCACTCCTCGCAAAAAAACCGCTGCAGCGAAGCCTGCCAGATCGGTCACCACTCCACCGCCCATCCCTACAACAAGGTCATCACGCCGCATTTCTGCGAGCGCCATCTTCTGCAATATCTCTTCCAAAACAGAAAAGGACTTGGCTTTTTCGCCCTCGGGAACAGGCAGTTCGATCACCTCAAGTCCCGCTTCCCGTAAAGAAGCCCTGACCTCAGGGAACTTCTCCCCAAGGTGAGAATGCGTAAGAAAAGCCACCTTCTCCGCGCCCAAAGCAGCCGCCGCCGCACCTACCCCCGAAAAAACACCCGGGCCAATCTCCACGTCATAGGAATGTTCCGGCAACGGAACCCGTAAAATACGGCTTTGTTTGCGGTCTTTACGAAAAGGAACAGGAGAAAGCGGAAAAACCCCACGAGATTGCCGTGCGACTTCTCTGGCAACCACACTCACCACACGACCATCGGTTGCCACGGCTGTATCGGCAACACTCTCATACAGAGGACGGCGTTCGGCCCACAAACGCGGCAGTGCCTCAGGATCCCGGAGCAGAGGTCGTTCTGGACTCGAACACAAGAGCCGGTCACGCAGGGTGTGCAGCCCGGCCGTGAGCCAGACCGTCAGTATGTCCGGAGCACGCAGCAATTCCCGGCACACTGGAGTAGTCACTACACCACCCCCGCAAGACACAATGGAAAGAGATCTCGCGTCAAGGGCTTCATGTAGGGCGGCTGCCTCGTGACGGCGAAAGACGGCTTCCCCCTCATCGTCAAAAACGGCAACCACCGACCGACCGGTACAGCGTTCTACAATCTCGTCGAGGTCTACCACGGGCAAACCCCACATTTCACCAAGGATCCGCCCAATTGTTGTCTTGCCAGCGCCAGCCATGCCTACCAGAGCAATATGGCGGACCCGAGGCACTGTTCTCTCGGCCATTTCCTTGCTTTCTTTTTGTTTCCTCCACCGGGGCGCCTCAGAGTACCGGTGGACGCTCCAGCAGAAGCAAAAGAAAAAGCACAATGACCCACGCAGGCGAACGACTCAGTCCTCAAGCGGCCGGAACGGGTCACGCGGCTTGCGCTCCGCGTATTTTGCAGGCACCCGCGGAGCAGCATCAGACACCTCTTCCCCATTCACCGTTCCCGGTAGTTCTTCCCCTGGCACAATTCCCTGAGGGAAAGAAGGGGCTCCCTCTTCACTCAGAACTTCAGAACGACCGATTTCCCCCACAGCAGGAGCCTCTTCCCCATCAAAAAATAAGGGTTTCACGACAAATAAACCGGCAACAATCGCGGCAAGAACCCCAAAAACTACAAGGAGCACAGTATTCGGCCCTTGCGCCTTCTTGCTCTCCACGGGAAGAGTTTGAGTAGTCGCAGTCACAATGGCCTCCTTTCACGGTACACACGATAAAGGCACACACGCCCAGCCACTCATAGGTCTGCTTCGGGCTCTCTGCCCGCGACCTCCGTCCCGGAAGTCACTTCACAAGTCATCCCGGAAGTCCAACAGATCCTCACGCTGCCTCTTCACTCATACTCACATCCTGTTCCAACGGCCCGTTCGGGATCTGTCCACTAAGAGACAAGACTTTTCCGCTCATGGAAACCGTCAGTATTGTTCCCTCCTCACCGGAACTTGGAGAGACTTGCATGCTCTGAAAAGTCACGGTTCGTGAAAGTTCCTGCAGCCGCGACAAGTAGTCAATCACGGCAAAAAACTTGCCCGAGAACTGAAAAGTCACGTCGCTGCGCGCATAACTCCCTGCCTCCACAGGAGTACTCGGTGCCACATTGAGCCAGTCAATATCGGCTTCTTCAGCGACTCGGCTCGCCTCACGGATGAAGATCGCAAGTTCCGGCGTGTCCGGAATCATGCCCTTGACCCGCGCAAGGTCTGCATCAATCTCGGCTTCGCGCTCCTTCAGGCTCTCCAAAGAAGCCAGTTCTTGTCGAAGGGCGATCTCTTGACCTTCCGCAAGCGAGAGATCGTCTTGTTTCTCTTTCAACTTGTCATTTTCTGGATTATGGAGAAAAAGAAACCACAGAACTGACAGCAACAAAGCAGTCACCACTCCTGTCAGGATTAAGGGTCGCTGCTTCACGGCAGAATTCCTTTCGCGATCTGCCGAGACCGAGTGGTCTGGATTGTCTGGCCAAGGCGGGCAACCGAGTTAAACGACGTCGAATTACAAACTTTTCCAGGCTCTTTCGTGCTACTCGACACCCACGGTGCCTGCACACTTGGCAACTCTCGCATATGGTCAAGCCAGTCTGCAGCATTGTTCTGCCCGCAAGTACCCTTCAAGTCGACAGTCAACTCCCCAATCGGAGAAGCCGCTGCCAACCCAGCAGAATTCCCCATTTCGTTCGCCGCTGCGGTCGTCGTAAACCCCGGGACGACTCCAGAAGCCGAAAGGCTCGTCAACCAAACCTGCGAAGGCACCACAAGGGAAAGCTCGCTCAACAGACGAGGGAAGGAAACTTCTGTCCCGAGTTCCATCTGCATAATCGTCATAATCTCATTGAAACGGACAGACTTCCCAAAAACCTCCTGCAAGTCGGGATCGGCAATCTCCCCTCTCACCTCGTCATTCACACGAAATTGCCGTTGCAGCGCCTGCTCCGCGTCCGATACTTCTCCCCGTTTTTGAAAGTGGGCAAGCACAAGAAGGAGCACCAGCATAAGGTTACAACCGATCACAACCCAACGAACCAGGCTGGTTCTACGTTCCGCAACAACTTCATCGGGCAGCAGGTTAATACGCCGCAAAGCGGTCATAGGGCGTCTCCCAAAGCAAGACCCACCGGCACGGAAATCAAGGACTCCGCCGCCACAATCTGATCATGCGCCATTCCCAATTTACCGAGTCGCACCGTCGATAAAGGATGGCCCATTTCCGCTCGCACTCCGGTAGAAGCCTCCATTCGATCCAGCAAATGAGGCATCTGGGCGCCTCCTCCTGTAAGAACAACACGGGCAAGACGAGCCGACTTTGTCTGGGCCCGGTAGTACTCCAAAGATCCTCGGACTTCTTCCACCATGGTTTGCAGCCGCTCTTCCACCACGCGCATTGCCTCCTCAGAAGTACGTTCGGGAGTAAGGTGACATTTCAGATCCTCAGCCTTCTCGTAGGAAGATCCCATCACAGTAGAGAGCGCCTCGGTGATGTCATCTCCCCCTGCAACCAAAATCCGCACAAAGCGGGGAAGTCCCTGCTCATGCACGACAATATTCGTGATACCTGCCCCAATATCGACGATTGCTTCTGCTGTTCCCGGATCTTTTTCGAGCTCATCAAGGCCATCAATATCTGCACGGTCTACCACTTCCGGCTGGAGGCGGTGTTCCAACGCGAGCGTGCGAATCAAGGCAAAAGGCACAAGATCAATGGTCTTTGGGCGAAGGCCCGCCATTTTTAGCGTGCGAACAAGAGAATTGATCATTTCCCGCTGCGCAGCCACAAGGAGAACACGCATCATGCGCTCGTTCTCTTCCCCGGGAAATTCCTCCAGGATCTGAAAATCCAGAATGGCATCTTCTACCGGAATCGGCAAATGGTCCTGCACTTGAAAAGCCAACCCGGCTTCCAAGTCAGATGCCTCCATCCAGGGCATCTCCACCTGGCGCACAATAATCCTCTGATTTGCCACTCCCACGATCACACGTTTCGATTTAAAGCGCGCATTGCCCCATAACTCGGTAAGCGTGTCGCTCACAACTTGTTCGTCAATGATCTCTCCATCCCGTACGGCGCCCGACGGCAAAGTGATTTGCCCAAAACGCGCAAGAACAGGTGGGTTCTTTTTTACATCGACTTCAGCGGCCCGAACAGCACTCGTGCCAATATCCAGGCCGATGACCATATTACGAACCATTTCCCTCCGAACAAGGGCATTTGTCAGGGTTGTGCTATCGCCTTCGACTCCACTCACAAAGAACTTGACGAGAGAATCGCGAAAAACCTTAAAAAACGACAATTCAGAATCGTTACTGTCTCATTTTGTCGAACACTTCCCTTAAAGGCATGCGCCCAAAGCCAAGCCTCTACACCAAACACACACGCCCAAAACCAAGCACCTACGCCAAGCACGAGCAGTCGCCATGCACGGCGGAAGTGCGCAGTTCACTGATGAAGACAGGACCAAGACGGTCACGCTTGTCATAAACCCGGTTTACAAGACACCTACTTTCAGCGCGCAAGTCCGAAGTGGAGTGTCTACCCCAAGCACGAGTCGTCGCCATACATGCGCGCACACAGATGAAAAGACAAGACTAGGTACTCTGGAATACACACGATAGTCCCTGGCTGTGACACCAGGTCACTTGATCGAGCCCACCGATCGTGTCCTGAAGCGCAACCGCATCCAGACCCAGCCCAACACCACGAGCCCAGCCCAACACCACAAACCCAACACCACAGACCCGAACCCACAAACCCATGGGTGCACCACCCGCAACCAACCGCCAAAACTGCACCCATGCCTAACCCACACAAACAACCCAGGCCCAGCCCGACACCACAGACCCGAACCCACAAACCCATGGGTGCACCACCCGCGACTGACTGCCCCGAGCACTCCTGTTGTCTACTGCAGAATTGTGCGTGTTACGGGATTTACCCGGAATACCACTCTGCAACCTGGGGACCGAAAAATACTGAAAAAACCACCCCAATTGCCATAAACACGCCGAAAGGCACCTTCGTCTCCCCTGTTGCCCGGCCTGCCAAAATAAGCACTACACCGAGAATGCCGCCAGAAAACACTGCGCCCACCACTGCCATCACTGCCATCTCAGGGTCAACATATCCAAGAAAAAGACCAATCACTGGTGCCAGTTTCACATCCCCAAGGCCCATGCCTTCTTTGTGTGCAAAGAAAATCGAGCTCCAGTACACAAGACCATAAAAAGCAAACGAACCCAAAGCACAGAGCAACGCGACAAACAATGTCGCCCAATCTCCTCCTCCCATCACATCGCCCAGGCAAATCAGTACTCCCAAAAAGGCAGTTGTGCCCACAACAGGATTCGGCAGCCGCAAATACTGCATGTCAATCACCGCCAAAGCCAGGAGTGCAGCAAACAGCACAGAGAGCAGGATCACCTCTCCAAACTCATCAAAACGCAAATATACCGACACAAACGAGAGTCCGCACACCAGCTCTGTCAGGGGATACCAAAAGGGAATAGACGCAGCACACTCTCTGCATGACCCTTTCAACAGGAACCATGACAGCAAAGGGAGATTGTCACGGGGCTTGATGGGTGCCGCACAAACAGGACACGCCGACCCTGGTCGCACAATAGAGCGACCTTCCGGCACACGGGCAATCACCACATTCAAAAAGGAACCCACAACAAGACCGATCAGAAAAACAAAAAAAGCCGTCACAGGCAGTGGGATCTCACTCATCCGCACAAGTTACCCGTCCGACACGGCACAAGCATCACTCACGCAAAAGAAAAAGAGGGTTTCGCACTTTACGCTCCCTGATTCGCACTTCAGGAAGCTTCACTCCCCCCCTCCATTTTCCACATTGTCGCTCTGCACATTACGGCCAGAAAATGCCAGAAAATTATGGCCGGCACCTACACAAGTAAGTGCCGGCCAGGAAAAGCCAACCACCTCACTGCACGAAAGACATGCAGGGAGCAACCGGCTGGAGAGGAAGCAGTTGCTTCCTCTCCTTTGCCTCTTACCAGGCGGCACCCGCGCACTCGGCAACAGTGTCAACATCCGCAAACGCAGCACCTGAAGCGTAGAAGGTCCCCGCACCCGCACCTGTCGCGGTGTCACGGATACAGAACCAGGTACCCGACGTCGACTCCCGCACCAAGAGAATCTGTGTCGCAGTCGCCACGACGAGACCCACATTCTGGCCCGCTGGAGCTGCAGCCGAAGCGTCCACGTGGGTGAGACTGGGTTCAATCCCATTCAACGTGGCCACTGTCGTCGCAATGTCAGTGTCCAGATAGGACTCCTGGTCGACGTACATGGTTTTGGCGGCAGTGAAAGAGTTCCGCAAGTCCGACTGGGCAGCGCGGTTCTGGGCACGCTGACGAGCACCAAGGAAGGTTGGAATGGCGATGGCGATCAAAATGGCAATAATAAGAACGACAACCATCAGCTCGATCAGGGTGAACCCCTCATCTTTCCCCCGCAGCGCCTCACGTCGGCGACCAAGAATTTTTCGCATGCATTCCTCCTTTGTCGGGATCCATCCCTCGCTCAACCGACAGGTCAGCACAAGAAAATGCTGTCTTCCCACCGGTCAAAGCGGACCAACCTCACATGAAGAAAACTGCCTCTGAGTTCCCCCACCGAGCTTTCTCACTGAGAAATTCTCTCGGTACCAAGGCCACGCCACCGCGAACGGGGCAAGATGGCTTTGTTGCAGGCTGTCCACTCGGTTATCGGACCCGATTCCCCAAATACTTGACCGCCCTTCGTGTTTTTTCTGGTGCAGCTCCCATCACAGGCCTACAAAACCAGCCATAGAGCCCAGTCACCATTTATCTCTCCATAGCACGGGAATGATTGCGGGATTAGTGGGGCATATTGCAGCATTCGCCTCGGCATACTGCACAGCAGTCCCTACGACTTGACGGATATAAAAGCATGTTCCAGAGTCACTACGGGCGCCCATGATCACGTCAGTCCCTAGCCCATTGAGAAACAAGCTGATTTCTTCAGGGTTCCCGGAAGGCAGGACTTCCAAAGAAATCCCTGGGCCCATCTCTCCTGCCAGTTCCGCTGGTAGACCCGCAAAACGCAAATTCTCTGTATAAAAAGAGAGTTCTGCAGCAAGCACATAGCGCAAATGCGACTGGACGGCCTTGTCTTCAGCCTTCTCTCTCAGACCTAAAAAGGTGGGGATAGCAATCGCAATGAGGACAGAGATAATGAAGACAGAGACCATGAGTTCCAGCAAAGTAAAACCATCAGCTCTGAAAGACCAGGAAAAAAAATATCTCCGTTTCACATGAGAGATATCGGCAATCATCGCGATCTTTTCTGCAGAATATCCTCAGTCAGATCTGCACATATTTCGCGTGCGCACTCTCCCGCCTGAAAATTCCCAAGAATTCGCATCAACAAGCAATCTTCTATACCTACAAATAGTGTGAAAAATACTCTCTTTTAAACAGAAACCAAAGCAGAAGAGAGAAGTCATTCTATAAGATTAATAATATTGAACATTGGCATATAAAGAGCAATAAGCATGGATCCCACAACAATACCCATGACCACGATAAGAAGCGGTTCAATCAAGCTTGCGAGCGCCTCCACAAGCGTTTCCACTTCTTCTTCATAAAACTCGGCGATCTTTTCGAGCATGGTATCCAGCGCCCCGGTCTCTTCCCCAACTGCCATCATTTGCACAACCATTGGGGGGAAAACCGAGTGCTCCGCGAGCGGACGTGCCAGACTATCTCCTCTTTTTACCGCCGCTTTCACGTCTTCCACGGCCCTTGCAACCACCGTGTTCCCCACTGTGTCTGTCACGATATCGAGCGCCTCCAAAATCGGCACTCCTGATCGCAACAACACACTGAACGTCCGAGCAAAACGCGCGAGCGAAGACTTTTGCACGATTCCGCCGAAAATTGGGGCACGCAGCTTCATCGCGTCCCACATTGCACGACCTTGTGGGGTTTTCACCCAATAACGGAAGGCAATAGAACCTGCAATCGAGGCGGGAATCCCGGCAAGGAGACCGTACTTCACAAAAAAGTTGGACAAGATCAACAAAGCTTTGGTGGGAAGAGGCAATTCTCCACCCAAAGAACTGTAAAGATCATCGAATTGCGGCACAATAAAAACCAGCATGCCAGTCGAAATCATGCCGATCAAGGCCATCGCCATAATTGGATATGTCATGGCCGACTTGACCTTATTACGCAGAGACACCTGTTTTTCTATAGTCTCCGCAAGGCGCATCAGAGCCCCGTCGAGCACACCTCCCGTTTCCCCGGCTTTCACCATTGATACATATAAATTACTGAAAGCCCGCGGGTGTTTCCCCATTGCCACAGAAAGCGAAGATCCTGTCTCGACGTCCGAACGCACCTCGCCAATAATGCGAGCAAGTGCGCGGTTATCCGTCTGGTCGGACAAAATAGAAAGAGAACGCAACAGAGAGAGCCCCGAATTGATCATCGTGGCAAACTGCCTGCTGAAGATGGCCATATCCTTCAGCTTGATGCGATCAGTGAGACCGGGAATACGGACCTCACCCTGGAGGCCCCCGGTTGCCTTTCGATCGATTCCCAGGGGAATCAAACCCTGTTGCCGGAGACGAGCCGCGACAATACTCACAGATTCAGCGTCGAGTTCTCCTTCAAGCAGATTTCCCGACTTATCCCGTACTCGATATTTAAATGTCTCACTCACTTCCCACCTCCAAGCAATAAAAAAACATCAGAGTTTAAATTCGCCCGCAAAGACGCGCCAAGTCCTGCGCATTCGAACATTTCTCTTGAGCTATCTCGTAAGAGATCTTTCTTTTTGAAACGAGTTCCGCAAGTGCCTGGTCCATTGTTTGCATCCCAAACCCCCCACCAGCCTGCATAGACGAGTAAATCTGATAGATCTTCCCTTCCCGGATAAGGTTGCGAATCGCCGGTGTCGCAATCATAACTTCCACAACACAATTCCGTCCGTGCCCGTCCTCAGATCTAATGAGCTGTTGTGTCAACACTGCCTGCAAAGAAGTAGCAAGCTGTACTCGCACCTGTTGCTGCTGGTGCGGGGGGAAAACGTCAATAATCCGGTCGATAGTCTGAGGAGCATCCTGGGTATGGAGTGTGGCGAAAACGAGATGGCCAGTCTCCGAGGCGGTCAGGGCAGTCTGAATGGTCTCCAGGTCACGCATCTCCCCTACCAGAATCACGTCTGGATCCTGGCGAAGCACGCTTTTCAATGCACGGCTAAAGCTCTTTGTATCTTGACCAACCTCACGTTGGTTCACGACAGCCCGTTTGTGAGTATGTAAAAATTCGATCGGGTCTTCGACCGTCATAATATGCACAGGTTTTTCGGAATTTATGATGTCCACCAGAGAAGCCAGTGTCGTGGACTTTCCTGACCCTGTTGGCCCAGTCACCAGGACAAGACCTCGCTGATACGACGCAAACTGATGCACGATAGGTGGCAGGCCAAGTTTTTCGAGAGGCACGACCTTATTCGGGATAACCCGCATCACGGCCCCGATAGACTGACGTTGATAGTACACATTAATTCGGAAACGAGCTCGCCCTGGCAAAGGATGCGAAGCATCAAGCTCTAGCTCGGCTTCAAGGGTCTCCCGTTGCTTCTGGGTGAGAATCCCGAAGATCATCTTTTGAAGATCATGCGCCTTCAAGGGGTTCATCCCTGACAAGGGCCTGAGATCGCCATCGACTCGCACTATTGGCGGAGAATTAGCCGCAAGATGTAAGTCTGACGCCCCTAGATCGAGCACCTTACCAAGCAAATCATTAATGTGCAGTTCAAAAGACTCATCGTGCTGGGTAGAGTCGGTCGTTTCCTCGCTCCGACGCAAAGGCTCGGCCAGAGCAGACCCCTCGCCAGGCAGCTTCGCGCGTGCAAGCGGGCCTTCAGGTCGCAATACCGGAGAAGCCTGCCCCGCTTTTCCCGGAGTGGGCAATGCCATATCAAGAAAAGCAGCGTCTGCTGCAGAGAGCAGCCCTTCCCGACGGAAACCTCCCCCCGGGGAAGAAGACGAGGAGGCAGGCGAAGAAGCCGACGGAGAAGAGGGCACACCAGGCTGCTGCATCGTTTCAGGAGAACCGACCCCAGGGGAAAGAGAAGATTTCTCTCGCTCCACAACGAACGACGCAGCAGCAGGAAAACCCGCGCTTTCTCCCGCTTGAGCAGCGGAAACAGGAGGCTGCCCAGGAGGCTGCCCAGGAGGCTGCCCAGGAAGCTGCGAGGATGGAACAGCAGGAGAATTACGAGAGGATTCTGGAGGAACCGCCGTTTCTGAAGTACTGTGGCGCGATGCTCTATCAACAGTCTTTGCGGCAACGGCAAAAGCTTGGCTCAGCTCATCCTGCATTGAAGGCTGAAAAGTAGGCTCAGCCGAAGAAGCACCGACAACAGTATTCCCGCCCCCAGGGGGAAAACCCCTGGCAGGAATGGCTTGTGCACCTCTTCCCTGACCAGCCGGGTTCGCCGGATTCGCTTGAGGCACCTGACCAGCCGGGTTCGCCTGACCCGCTTGAGGCACCTGACCCGCGGAATTCGCCTGACCCGCTTGAGGCACCTGACCAGCCGGGTTCGCCTGACCCGCTTGAGGCACCTGACCCGCCGGGTTCGCCTGACCCGCTTGAGGCACCTGACCAGCCGGGTTCGCCTGACCCGCTTGAGGCACCTGACCCGCGGAATTCGCCTGACCCGCTTGAGGCACCTGACCCGATGGGTGCGGCTGTTGCCCCTTTTCTCTCGCATGCAACATACGCTCGATTGCTTCAGTCAGTTCATAGCGCTCAGCAAGAACTGCATAGATCTTCTTCCCTGACACCCTGGCGATCTCTTCAAGCGCAGTTTTGTTCGTGGGGTCAGAAATCGCCACGAGAATGCCGTCTCTCGCGAGCCGGTAGGGCAAGGCACGATGCTTCCTGATCAGATCAACAGGTATTCCCGACATCGCCTGAGGTTGGCAAGAAACCCGTGCAAAATCTACAAACAGCAAACCGATCTGGCTGGCGTGCGCCTCCACAAGCTGTTTCTCGGTGACACGTCCTTCTTGCAGGAGAATCTGCGCAAGCGGGATCTGTCCAGTTTGTTCACGTTGAAGGAAACTCGTGGCCTCTTCCGCAGAGAGAATCTGACGTTCGCGCAACATCTGAGCCAGGCCGTGGGAATTCAGCATGAGGACCCCCCTCCTTCATTCGCATTCGCATTCGTATCGATCACTCGCATCGACTTTTTTCAAGACGTTCTTGAATATCGAGAAGTTTGAGGAGATTAAAGGTTTTTATGGTGCTCTCTGGCCTGACCGGCGGATCTCTGCTTCGAGCACCATTTCCCGAAAGCTCATTTTCTGTTTATACGGTGACCCGCATGACTTCTTCCAGGGAAGTAAGACCAATCGCAGCCTTCTCCAAGGCGTCATGACGCAATGTCTTCATGCCCTGCTCTATCGCGACACGTTTGATGTCCTCAGACCCGACCCGGTTCGTACAAAGGCGTCCAATTTCCTCTGTGAGTGTCATAATTTCTTGTATAGCAATCCGCCCCTTATATCCCGTATGGGCACAGGCAGAACAGCCAATTGCTCGCTTCAAGAGCGGCATCCGATCAAGGTCTGCCACGTTCGGCCAGCCAATTTCTCGCAATTCTTCCGGCGACGCCTCATAGTCCTGAGCACACTTGCGGCACAGACGGCGAGCAAGGCGCTGACCCAACACGGTGTCAACTGCCGAAGCGACAAGAAACGGCTCGACCCCCATATCAATAAGACGCGTCAAAACCGAGGGCGCATCATTTGTGTGAATCGTTGAAAGAACCAAGTGGCCGGTCAACGCCGCTTCCACACCGATACGTGCCGTCTCGGTGTCACGCATCTCACCCACCATGACCACATCGGGGTCTGCGCGCAGAATCGACCGCAGAGCCGATGCAAACGTCATGCCCGCTTTCGCGTGAACTTGTACTTGGTTGAGACCGGGATACCGTTGTTCTACCGGATCTTCCACGGTGATCACATTGGTCTCTGTCTTGTTCAACAGATTCAACGCGGCGTACAAAGTAGTAGATTTTCCTGATCCTGTTGGCCCCGACACCAACATTGCCCCATAGGGCAAAGCAACAAAACGCAAAAAAAGCCGCATATTATAGTCGGAGAAACTGAGATCCTCGACAGAGGTCACCCCACCACTCTTGTCGATAACACGCATCACGATCTTCTCTCCAAAGACCGTCGGCAAAGTCTCGACTCTCAGGTCAATCGGCCGGTTTGACACCTTCACAGAGATGCGGCCCGATTGAGGCACACGCCGCAACGCTATATCGAGGTCCGCCATAATCTTCAGACGGCTTACCGCTCCCGCCTGAATAGTCTTGGGAGAGCGCATGATCTCGTGCAAGACACCGTCAATCCGAAAACGTATTCGCACATCCCGTTCTTGCGGCTCAATATGGATGTCAGACGCGCTGTCATTCACCGCTTGCGTAATAATGAGGTTCACAAGCTTTACGATGGGAGCCTCGTCGACAAGCCCCCCATCCCCAATCTCGTCTACTGTCTCGACGAGTGTCGAGTCCTCGGACACTTCACCAGAAAGTGTCCCCATCGAGTCTTCCATACGATGGAAACGGTTAATCGCCTCGTCAATATCGGTTTCTGTCGCCAGGACGACCTTGATATCGCATCTCGTGACTGCCCGTAAATCATCCTTGGCGAGCACATTTCCCGGATCTGACATTGCCACGATCAAGACGTCGCCCTCATAATCAAAAGGGAAACAATGCAATCGCCGGCACATCGACTCGGGAATTGAGGACACCGCTAACGGATCAACCTGGACTTCGGTCAGATCTACGTACTCCAGGCCTGCCGCTGACGCGAGTGCCGTAATCAAAGATGTTTCGGAGACTCCGAGATCAACAAGGATTTTTGTGATAGGACGATCGACGCCGGAGCGTTCCATCGCCATAGCCTGATTTACCTGCTCATCAGTAACAATGCCCTTCTGGGCGAGAAACAAAAGAAGCTGCTCGCTTTCCTGAGACAAAGCGTCGCCTCCTCAGACCGGTGAGCATTTATCGCACAAAAAACACTCAGAGATTCTTCACGCCAGCGATAAGGCGGAGAACAAGACTCTTGTCGAGATCGGCTCCAATATTCCCACCCTCAATATTTCTCTCGGTAAGTTTTCCTTCTTGCACGGCCTCCAAGAGATCCTTCTCCAGGTGGCGCGGGGTTACACCGTCGGGTGCACCACCCTCTGCCGGGGCATCTGAAGAAAAACTCGCATCATCGCTCCCATGATTCACGACAGAAACATCTTCTTGCGCGTTCTCTGCCCCATTCGCGCCCCTCGCGAAAACTCCGGCTTCAGGTGCAGCTTCGGTACCTGACACAACTTCGGTTTTGGTTTGCACGACAGCTTCCGCTTCAGCCTCAGCAGCAAGTTCCGCAAAACTCATATTGGCACTATTGACTGTCAAGTCGCCGGGCATGTCCTCAAAAGGCGGGAGAACTTCCTCAGTAGTTTCTTCAGACCCTCCCGCTCCCACAAAATCAGCGACATCCCTGCCGTCCGCTCCAAGAGCAGCTCCCTGAAAGTTGGATTCGGGGTCAGTAAAAATAGGTCCGGCAAAAGCAGCGATACTGCCGGCGTTTTCGCTGTGCATCAAATCCCGGATCACCGCGAGTTTTTCTTCATTGACGAGATCTATCACGCCCAAACCAAGCATGCGGTCCAGTACCTGACAGATACGAAACTCTGTCTCTCCCATTTTTCCGGCAAGTTCCTCAATAGAAATGCCGGGCGTAAGAGAAGCGACCAGACGCCATTCGTCCCGCTTCAGCTCTACTAGCTGGCGGTCTTCTGGTAGTTCGCGCAACAGCTCAACACCCATTGCAACAGAAGCAATGCGTTCTTGTAGTTGCTTCCATTCGCCGAGACGGCGTTTCGCCTCTTCGAGCAAGTCAGGCACAGGAAATACCCACACAGGACCCAACGCGTGTACCTCATCCAGAAAGTGGAATTCCCCAGTTTCCCATTGCAACAACTTGAAAACTGTGTCCTCAATCCATTCACGTACAAAAATTTCGAGAATTTCGGCGTCCACACCATCGAGAGTCAGCAGTCCATCTCCCTGCGAAACACCCTCTCCCGTTTTTGTCAGCACTTCTCGCCACTGTTCAGGCTCGAGAATGCCTGACTTTACAAGAAGAGCACCAATACCGTCTTCTTCTTTGACAGTGGCATAGTAAATCTCGCCTTCAAAAAAATAGACAGAACCACGAGAAGTCTCCTTCTCAAGATGTAGCTCGCCCGATTTCTTACTGATGGAAAAGAGCTGGAAAATGTCTTCGATGGTGACAGTATCAAGCGACCCCTGCAACATGACGTCTCCATTCCCCCATCTTTCGTTTTAACTCCGCTCTACTGCACTCTGTTTTTTCATATTGCTTGGGCAAGCTTTTGAAAGTCTTTACCCGGTTCTTCACATCCGAGCAGTTCCCATGAGAACGCTGTGTAAAAAGTTTTTCTGCCGTTTTGTCTTGACAGACCGCGTCATACAACCATGCCAAAAAGGAAATTGCCTGCTCAGTAAAAGAAAAGCGGAACGCTCAGGAGCACAATCCGGCGGGTACACCGCAAGCATCTCGCTTTCATCCGACCACACCAGAACGGCCCGCAGAAGCTTCTGCTTTTCTGTCAGCGTCTTCGCTGCGGGAACCCTCATGGTCTTCCCCTCGAAGAGACCCGGATGTCCCTGCAGCATTATCTGTAACGAGATCTTGACGGTCTCGTTTTGGTTTCACCAGGGCTTCTGCAATTGCGCGGGCTGTCCCCTTCATCTCATAGAGCACAAGCCCAGCTTTTGACCCTTTCCCGGTCACTGCCACAAGTACGGCAGTCGGCCCAGCACCTATTAAGTGGACAGCCCCCTCTTCTCCTTCGATGAAGACATGTTCCATCTGCTTACGACCCAAGTCGTCGCTGGCCTTCTCTCCCAAAGAGAGAATGGCTGCACTCATTGCAGCAAGACGGTCCTCTTCCATATCAGATGGAAGAGCAGACGCCATTGGGAGACCATCCGCAGAAACAACTGCAGCACCTTCCACATCGTGACAAGCCTGTAGAAACGAGTCTAAGGCTTCCGCGATCAACTCCCCGCGGGTCGGCATCCCGCCTCCTCATCCTGTCGAACAATGTGGGTGTCGCCCATCTGTCTCAACATCGGCAAAGAAGCAGGCTCGCTTAAGCGTTCGATTCCAGCCGCACGCAGCATCCCAAAAAACCGGAACAGCATCTTTCCCGGCATTCTTCTGTCTTTATCGAAGCCAAGGTCTTCTGCCCTTTTTCGAGTTTGCCCTGGAAGATTTGTCCACAACCAAGCCCACAACAGCCACCGCGAACAGCGCCCACAACCAAGCCGAGAACAGCACGAGAAGCTCATATTCCAGGAAAAACGCACAGGACAGCAAAGGATCCAGTTACCAAATATGTCGAGACAAAACCCGCACGGCGCACCAACCGTGTACTCATGGAGTAGCAGGCGATGCTATCTCCACCTCATCACCCGACAGCGACGTCCTCAAGTGCACGTCGCATATCTGCAAGCGGGGCAGGAAGCCCCGTCCAAAGAGAAAATTGTTCTGCAGCCTGCCGGAGCAACAAACCAAGACCATTGTGTACAATAGCGCCTGCAGTCGCGGCACGTTCCAAAAATCCAGTGACAAGCGGGGCATAGGCAAGGTCGATGGCAACCTGTCCCGCAGTAAAAGCCAGCCCTTCCGGCAGAGCGTTCGCGGGGACACAGCTCACGACAATATCGCATTCACGCAACAGCTCCGGAGAGGTCAGAACCTCTCCCCGCTCTCCAACATGACAAACGACACGATGCGCCTTCTCGGGCGTACGATTCCACACGCGCAAAAGGTCGATCCCTGCTTCGCCCAGCCCATACGCAAGCGCCGTGGCAGCTCCCCCCGCCCCGAGCAAACCAACACGAAGACCCGCGCACTCAATATGAAGGTCCTTTTCAAGGAAAGCCACAAAACCCGTGGCATCAGTATTCGCTGCGCGCCATCCCATCTCGCCACGCACAAGCGTATTCGCCGCCCCAATCTCGCGCACCGCAGCACTGTGTTGCACCGCAGCACGACAGGCCGCTTGCTTCCAGGGCATTGTGATCGACAGACCTGCCACCCCAAGCGAAAAAGCGGCACGCAACACGCCCGCAACCCTCTCCGTCTCTGCGTTTTCAGCTGCGCCCCCTCCCTGACCTTCGAGGGAAAGTGGAAAAGCAACATATGCCCAGTCAAGCTCAAGCGCGGCAAAAGCCGCATTGTGCAAAGTAGGACTCAGAGACTGGGTTACCGGAGAACCGACAACACCTGCCACTTTCGTGGCACCGGAGACTTTTCCCAGCAAACGCCCCACAGTGCTTCCGGACAGCGCTGCGCCCCTGTCCTCTTCCCCCGCGCAAGAAACCGACATGGAACTAAAATATCCCTCGCCGCTTGGCATCGGCCTTCGCACGCAAAAACGCATCATAAGAGGAAGTGAAGGTATGCTCCCCGCTCGCATCAGTCAGCACATAGTACAGCCAGTCTCCCTCGGCCGGATTCAGAGCAGCCTCCAACGAAGCTCGACCCGGATTCGAGATTGGGGTGGGGGGAAACCCCGGCATACGGCGCGTGTTATAAGGATCCGTCGATTCCCAGTCAATTGCGGAAAAATCAGGATCCGGTCCAAAAGAATAAAGAAGCGTGGCATCAATCCCGAGCGGCATCCCACGCGCATGACGGTTATAGATTACCCTGGCGATTTTCGCACGGTCCCCATCAACCCGGGCTTCTTTTTCAACCATGGAAGCCACAATCACCACTTCATATGGAGTAAGCGCAAGATCAGCAGCTTTCTCTACAATCCCCACTTCCCCGGCTACCCTATCGAAGGTACTCACGAGACGGCGCAAAAAATCTTCCTCGCTCACCGTCTCATCAATCTGATAAGTGTCCGGAAAAAGAAACCCTTCCAAATTGCCTACATCATCGGGCAAGTACACAGATCGGATTTCCCCCGATTCCAAAGCACCACGAAAGGCATCGCCACCCAGCAAGTCCGTTTGGTCAACTCGCTCAATCATTTGCGACAAGACCGTGCCTTCGGGCAGGGTGATCGCAGAAGAAATCCGGATCGGCCCCTGACGCAAAACATCGATCACGTCATCTATATCGGAATGCGCCTGCAAGGCATACATGCCAGACGAAATAGTACCAATACTTCGCACCCGCGTATAGAGACGAAAAGCAAAGGCCGAAGTAATGACGCCTTCCTCCTCCAATAAAGTGCCGAGGCGAAGCAGGGATGTTCCCTCAGGAACAGACATCATCACTTCCGAGCCGGGATTGCCAGGGTACAACTGTCGAAAAAACCAGAAGCCTGCCCCTGCGCACACGAGGACGGAACTTACAATAAGCATCGCAAAAATCTGCAACACACGGCGTTTTCTCGAACCTTTCTTCCCAGTTGAAGCGTTTTTTTCTGCTGCTTCCGCGAGTTCATCCCATAGCCCGTCACCCACCAAAGCATTGGCATGCTCTGCGTAAAAAGCAGAAGCATCCGGGGAATCCGCCGGAACAGGCCGGGCAGGAGAAGAAGGCTCTACAGCCAAGGGGGCCGGCGGCAAGATAAGCGTGTCTTCCAACGGATCCGGCTGGTGAGGAAAGTCTCCATAGGATGGAGGCAACCCAGGCCAGGGGTCCGTTCCCCCCTCATTACCGGGCCACTGCCCTGCCATATGGAAAGTCCCTCTGGCAACCATGTCCAAACTTTCTGAGACTTCTGACGATAGTTACGCTACAGACGCTACAGTCACGACACTGCGTTTTGATGCCGATCCAGCCAGCCTTGCAGAATCAGACTAGCTGCCACCATATCGACCGATTTTTTCCTCTTTTTATTGCGCACACCAACCTCTCGGCCTGCAGCATGCGCAATACGCGTCGTGAGTCTTTCATCGTACAGGCTAACCGGACATCCAAGAAAACGCTCGAGTTCTCCAGCAACACGTCTCGCCTCTTGTGCTTCCACTCCCTCTGTCCCGTCAGTGCGGATGGGCAATCCTACAACAAGGGCGTCAACTGCGTATTCAGCAATAATAGGAACAAGTCCTTGCGCTAGAGAAGAAACCACACGGCGGTCAATCACCGTCAGAGGAACAGCGACCTTGCCATCGGGATCGGACACCGCGACGCCAACTCGCCGCTTTCCAAGATCAAGCCCAAGATATTTCACTTCGACACCTGGGTTTCCGGTCTCCAGTCTTCAAGAAAGGTCCGAGCCAAATCAAGAGCGCGTCCGACTTCTCCGCCTTTTCGCCCACCAGCCATAGCCGTATCAGAGTTGCGGCCAGTTCCACCGCCAACTGCCTTGGCTGCATCTTGTAAAATGTCGGAAGCCCCAAGTCCCTGCTTCTGCAGGTCTTTCGAAACTGAAGAAACAAGCGAGGCCTTCCCGCCAAAGTTAACGCCGAGCACGACGGCTCCGCTCCCCAAACGGCCCCGCAACTCCACTGCCATTTGTTGCAGTTCTTTTGGAGCAGAAACTCCTCGACAAACTGACACCAGGGCCTTCGCTCCAAGAAAAGACAAGGCAAAAGCATCATCGACCATATGCTTTGCCCTATCCGCAAAAAGCTGCGAACGTACAGATTCTAGTTCTTTGCGCTGCGAAGCAAATTCGCCAAGCCGTTTTTCCAGGATCTCTGGGACTTCCTCATCAGATGTGCGGAGCATCCCCGCGGCATCGTGCAACAAAGAGCGCCGGGTTTGCAGATAAGACAGCGCCGCTTCCCCGGTAAAGGCTTCCATACGGCGAATGTTTGAACCGATAGAGGACTCACTCACCACAACAATCGGCCCAATTTCTCCCAAACTTCGAACGTGGGTACCACCACAGAGTTCCACGGAATGGCTTCCTGCTTCGAGAACCCGCACTGTCTCCCCATATTTGTCGCCGAAAAAAGCGATCACGCCCCTCATGTCAGCTTCAGCTTTTGAAGTTTCCACGCAACACACCGGGTCGTTCGTGAGGACTTCGCTATTCGCGAGCGCTTCAACCTCTGCCATTTCTTGGGAAGTCACACCGGTATAATGACTGAAATCGAAACGAAGACGATCCGGTTCGACGAAAGAACCCTGCTGGCGCACATGCTCCCCGAGTACCTTGCGTAACGCCCAGTGGAGAAGATGCGTCGCAGTGTGGTGACGACAAATCCCGGCACGGCGAGACGCATCCACACTGCAGGTGACCGGGTCACCAACAGCGAGCCTGCCCGCCTGCAATTCCCCCTGATGCGCAGTCAGTCCACTACGCACTTGTTGCGTATCAAACACGGTAAACAAGGTGTCAGCAGCAACGAGCCGTCCTGTGTCACCAACCTGCCCACCAGATTCTGCATAAAAGGGAGTGCGATCGACGATCACCTCAATTTTCACGGGACCTTCGGAGGCATCAGCCTGCGCGAGAAACTCTCCGTCTTTCAGCAGAGCGACCACTTGTCCATCTGCTTCTGTGGTCTCATAACCGAGAAAGAGCGTCGAGCTGAGATCCGCAAGCAAAGAGGCCGCAGCGCCTCCTCCTGTTTCGGTTTTCGCGCCTCCCGCTGCTGTCGCCATTTCTCTTTGGCGCGTCATCTCCGCGTCAAAGCCATCCATATCGACCTGGATCTTGCGCTCGGCAGCGATCTCTTTTGTGAGTTCGATGGGAAAACCATAGGTATCGTGCAGTGCGAAAGCAGCGCTCCCTTTTAATCGTTCCCCTGCCTGCAATGTCGCAAATTCGTTGTCCAGGCTGGTGAGCCCACGGCGGAGCGTATAACGAAAACGACTTTCCTCATTATCCAGGATCTCCAACGTAACTGCCGCGTTACGTTGCAGCTCGGGATAAACCCCACGAAGCAAGTCGATCGTACGCTGGGCGAGAGAGGTCATGACCTGGTCTTTCACGCCAAGCAACCAGGCATGACGCACTGCCCTGCGAATGATGCGACGCAGCACATAGCCACGAGCTTCGTTTGAGGGGAAGACGCCATCAGTAAGAAGAAAAGTTGCAGAACGGCCATGTTCGGCAAGGATGCGTAGGGAAATATCAGAGCGATCGTCTTGCCCGTACACACAACCCGAGGCCGATTCGGCAACATCAAGCACGTCGCGCAGGGAATCTACCTCAAAAATACTTTTACAGTCGTTCCGCACCGCAACAAGGCGTTCGAGGCCAGCCCCTGTATCAATATTTTTCTTGGGCAATTCTCCGACAATAGCGCCGGCCTCATCACGCAGGCTCTGCATGAACACAAGGTTCCAGACTTCAACATGGCGCTCATCGTCCACGAGCGGCCCACCAGCTTCACCATAGGCAGGCCCTTTGTCATAAAAGATCTCACTTGAAGGGCCACATGGCCCCGACGTCCCCATAGACCAAAAGTTGTCCTCACCGCTGCGCTGCAACCGAGCCGGTGACACTCCCACGCTGTCAAGCCAAATTTCCGCGGCTTCATCATCCTCGTGATAAACCGTGACCCAAAGCCGCTCAGGGTCGAAACCAAACCCTTCGGTCATAAGATCCCAGGACCAGGGAATCGCTTTTTCTTTGAAGTAGTCCCCAAAACTGAAATTTCCGAGCATCTCAAAGAAAGTGAGGTGCCGCAAGGTGAGTCCGACAATGTCAATATCCGTGGTACGGACACATTTTTGAACCGATGCAACACGCGAAAAAACGGGCTCTTCTTCACCTGTCAGATAAGGCTTGAACTGCACCATTCCTGCCGTTGTAAGCAAAAGGGTAGGGTCCAGCGGAATCAAGGAAGAAGAGGGAAGAACCTCATGCCCTCTTTCTTTGAAAAAATCCAAAAATATGCGGCGAACCGCTGTGGTGTCCATCGTCTTGCCTCGCGGAAGCTCCTCGGCGATCAATTCAGGAGAGCCGCGTGTTGTTTTCCCAGTAACACCAGCATCCGAGATGGCATGGCGCCTTTTCACAAATACCAACAGGGCAGGTGTGCTCCCAGTTGCGCTCCCTAGATCCAAGACTAGCGACAAACAGGTGCGAAACAGGTTTCACCTGCACTTCCCGTCTTCCTCCTGGCATAAATAAAATCCCCAAGACGAGAACCTCAGTACTGAAAAGCCAAGACAGGAACAAGCGCGACATAGCACTGTTCTCACAGAATCTGCATGGGCACCGAGAAAAAACACACGTGAAAAAGAGAATCTTATCAAGAGAACACAGATTTGTCCGCTGATTTACCGTCTGACGCCCCATCTGAATCTCAACAAACCTCGGCCGGCTTCCATTTGAAGAGTTTTCCGGTCAGTCCTCAATGTGTCAATGTGTCAAGTCGCCTCAAGGCGTCTCCAATGCGTCAATAGGTTCCCACACCTCTCTCAGCGCGGCACTCGAGGCAGATACATGCCACTAAAAAGGCATACTCATGGAGACCCTCCGGGGAGCGCGTGATCGCAAGCCACGCGACAATGAAGGGCCGGCCCAGGGTCGACAACAGGTAGACCCTATCGAGGCACTCCTTATGAGGAGAAGAGCATCCGAGGAGAACATCTGTGATGTCAAAGCGGCGAAAAGAAAAAACAAAACGAGCTGTTCCTCCTTCCCATCCCGCAAACGACACAGTTCCCCTTCTCCGCATGCAAATCACAGCCTCCCGCCGCATTCTGCATAGTGCAGGACACCAGCTCACTCTGCTCCAGAACATAATCGCGGAGCAAAACCGACAATCTAAATTTCCTTCTGACAACGAATTAGGGATACTGGCAACAAAAGTAAAAAATCTTGGATCAACAGAGAGAAATGCCGAAGAACTCGCGCGTGTGATCGGAATGCTCGAAAGAAAAGCCATAATCTGTTCCCAAACAGGACCAGAATATATCGCCACCAGATTACAGGATATTCTCTCTTCGCTCCGCCAAGCCCTCATCCTCATTCAGGACATACATAGATCGGACTACGCCACAGACTGGCCTGACACGCCGGCACGGTCGCATCAGTCTGCTTCACATGACTCTTTCATCCGGCGTTTTCTTCCTTCAAGCTGACACGCCGATGCACGCCCCCTGCTCTTCTCCCACATTGTTCGCTGTTCTTTTTATGCTTTCTGTTCTCCATGCAACATACCTATAGGCTTTTCGACTCACAGATCTACGGTCTCTCGGCACAGCGCCGTGGACAGCAATGTAGACAGTGCTGTCAACAAAAATTCCACAAGAGTACAACAACACTGCCACAATTTTCTCTCTCTACCGTTCCATACTGGACCGCCTTGGACATCGAACTGGGAAACCTGGCAAAGCGACAGACTGTCCACAGCAAAAGGAAGTCGACAGTGGCCCACGCCATGCGAGCACAAGGCCGAAAAGACACTGCCCAACGATTTGCACGATCGTCGGAAACAGCATGTCATGTTGTGCTGCGCGCACCGGAACGACTGCCGAATTCTGTGGCTCGGGAAATCCGCACAGTAAAAAACGTCGACCTTTTGCAACGCATCGTTATTGTGCTCCCCCCAGAAACCTTACGCGAACAGTTCCGTCTCCGCCTCGCACGCGAGCTCGGGGGTATGGCCAATGTCGAAATAGTGACCTTGGCCCGACTCGCAAACCTTTTGCGTCCCACGGACGCGCAGCAAAAAACACGGGACTTTCTCACGCCGTGGGCAGAACACGCCATCATCGCACACGCTGCCCGTAAAACAAGCGGATACTTCGCTCCTATCGCGAACACTCCCGGCTTTACCCAAGAAGCAGCCTCTCTTTTCAGTGATCTTCGCCAAGCTCGTATCAACCCAGACGCGCTACGGCGCGCTGCAGTCACACTTGAGACTCGACGAAAACTTGCGAGTCTGGCGCCACTCTATGAAAGGGTCGACAAAACTTGCCCCACTTTGTCTTCCCCGGATGACATTTTTGAGCATGCAGACATCACGGAACTCACCAACGTGCCCCTCTTTCTCTATGGTTTCACCCCCACAACAAAAGTCCAATTACGTTTCCTCTCTCGTGCTCTCACCGTGACAACATTGCAGGTTTTTCTGCCTTTTACTGCTACAAAAGCAGATGACGCGCTTCACGAGGCACGTGTCTGGCTTGAAAGCCTTGGGGCTGAATGGCCGGAAACCCCACAACTCGCCATCTCACGTATGACGACACGCACAAAAGAACGCAGCAGCGCACAACAGCTGCGCACACACATCTTCAGTGAAGAAAACGACACGGACACAAAAAAACCAGCCAAGCCCATTCCTATTGACAACTCAACTGTTTTTGTCCAGGCAGCCGATGTCCTCCAGGAAACACGGGAAGCGGCACGAGCCTGTCTGCGCTGGGCCGGTGCAGGCGTTTCCTTCTCGGATATGATGGTGGTTTTCCCGCCTCGTAAAGGACACAGTGCGCTCTTGCGTGAGACGTTCAGCCAAGCCGGTATCCCGCTTTGGCTGCACGACACTGATCCGGTCGCACATTCTGCGCTCGGTCGTCAGAGCCTGCAACTCGCGTCACTCGCAGGATCCACGTTCCCACGCGAAGACCTCATGGTCTTCCTCTCTGAAACCGACTTTCCACCCGCAACACTCGAAAAATTTCCCATGACACAAGTGTGGCGCTGGGAGGGTCTTGCACAAAGAGCCGGGATCGAGTCAGGTTCCGAAGAATGGTCGACTCGACTTGGGAGAATGACACCAAAGACGAACAGCAAACTCGACGCTGCCCTCGGAAAAGCCGAACAGGCTGCCCTACGGGAGTTGCAAAACTTTCTCGAGCAGTTCATACCCGATCTTGGCAGTCCGCCTTCGCGTGCCCTCTGGCACGAGCATCTCAGCTGGTTTGGAAAACGCCTCACACGATACGTGCACAGGGCAGACGAGATCGTAGAAATCCTCGAGAGCGTGGGCAGGGCCGCCCGCACAGCAAAAAAGGAAACAGAGAAGATAACATGGGCGGACTTCTCTGCAAGCCTACCCGTGATTTTGGACGTCGTACCCCAACCCACCACGAAAAAACCAGAGAATGCCGTCAGAGCAGGAGATCTCTCCCAGGCAGTCTTCGCCAACATACGAACCCTCGCCATTCTGGGCCTTGCGGAAGGCTGGATTCCACTTGCAATGCCCCACATGCCCCTTCTTACCGACAGGGAACGCCACCAGATTGCGCAATCCCTCTCTATCCAGTTTCCTCCACGCGCGCCGTCACTTCCCTCCCAACAGCAGAAATTCGTACTCGCGCTCCACGCGGCCGGAGAACATCTCCATTTGAGCCGCCCCTTGACCGACAGGAAGACCGGACGCTCGCTCCCTCCCTCTCCCTTCTATAACGCTGCCAGAATCGCCGCTTGTGCAGGGCAAACTCTGCAAGACGCAACAGAGTTTGCACCAGAGACCAACGCCCCACTTGACACCATTTCCCCCGCAACACCAAATGCATGTCTGAACGGAAACGAACTCTTACGCCATCTTCTCGTGCAGAACCCGAGCGAGACACTCCCTGCCCTTGCACGCCGGCATCCCCAAGTAGCCTCAGCCCGATTGTCTTGGGCAAAACGCTGGCTCAGCCCACATCTCACTGAATATGACGGCATGGTCGGCCCCGAGGCGGTACAATCTCTTTCTCTCAAGCATCCGCTCCGTCAACCGCTCTCGGCAACCCGCCTTGAGACTTACGCAGCCTGCCCTTACCGCTTTTTTCTTGCACATATTTTGGGAATCAAAGAGAAGAATGTCGAAAGAGCGTGTCATGACCTCTCCAACCGAGACAAAGGCACGCTGATACATGAAATCCTGGAAAAGTTTATGCGGGCCAACAAAGATGAACCCCTGACACCAGAAACAAGGAAGGAACGCCTGTCTCTGTTGCATCGCACTGCCACCCAGGTTTTCTCGGAATGGGAAGAGAGAAAAGAAACAGGGCACCCCCTCCTGTGGGAACAAACAAAACGCGCACTTCTGACTGACCTCGAACGATGGCATGACATCGAAACAGCTTCCTACGATGCCACCTGGAAACCTATTGCCTTTGAAGTCGGATTCGGAAAGACACAAAAAGAGACCGGGGAGGACCCGCTCTCAAGCGACGCACCCCTCACCATTAGCAATGGCGAGTACCGCATGCGGTTTACCGGCCGAATCGACCGTATTGACATCTCAACTTGCGAAGAGACCCCGACTCGTTTTCGCGTCACAGACTACAAAACAGGGACACGCAACCCTTTGCACCGCAATAACGCCATCTCAGGGGGACGAGCTCTCCAACTTCCCGTGTATTTACACGCAGCCGCAAACCTGCTTGGGCACAAGGTCGAAGAGGGAGAAGGAGAATACGTCCACACAACCCGAAAAGGCAGCTTTACCAAGATTCGCTGTGAAGGAGCTCCGCTCACAGTCCTCTCCAATCCCTTCATACAGGTCATCACACAGCTTGTTCATCATCTTTCCCGCGGGGATTTCCACCCTGTTCCTCACCCCCACGGACATTGCAGCCATTGCGACTTTCTCGATATCTGCGACATCAGAAAAGAACACCTCTTCGCCCGCAAAGCACACGATCCCGATGTCAGAAACTTCGCCCGTCTCGCTCAATTTGACCGGCTTGTTAACCCGGAAGCTGCACCGACTGCATCGCACAGCATAGAGAAGAACATGAGCCGAAATAATGGATGAGCGCGAGTCCTCTTGGGAAATACCGCACTCCCCCCCACCAGTCCCTACACCACACATCCCCCAGCCAGTTCCTACACCACACATCCCCCAGCCAGTTCCTACACCACACATCCCCCAGCCAGTTCCTACACCACACATCCCCCAACAGTTCCTACACCAGACCCCCCCGAACTCCAAAAAGACCACACTGGCCGGCAAGATGCTCCGCTCTCACCCTCCTCTCAAGACCCTCTTACACCAGCCCCGCGCCATGCAACCCTCCCGGAACACTCCGCCTTCAAGCCGGCCCAAGAAAACACGCACACTGCCCCACAAACACACGTCAAACCCCAACAAACCATGCTAAACTTTCCTGCCCCTCCCAGTGATGGAGGAAACCGCCGGCACGCGAGCACAAACCTGCGCGCAAACGCCTGTGTCGAAGCCGGGCCAGGAACAGGAAAAACCACGGTCCTCGTTGAACGCGTGCGGCAACTCATTGGCAGCGGACACACCACACTTGACCGGATAGCGGTCATGACATTCACGGAAAAAGCTGCTGCAGAACTCTCCGAACGGCTCGCCCACACTTTTCAGGAGGCCGCGCAAGAGGCTGCGCGACAAGAAGCCGCAGCCGGCAACAGCGAGGCCGGTAAAGAGGCCGGCAAAAAACACGCCCGGTACACAATGGCGACACAGCACCTCCCCGAAGCGTCTATCGGAACAATCCATTCCTTTGCCGCCACAATCCTCCGAGACCATGCAGTGAGCGCCGGCCTCGACTCCGCTTTCCGCATTACAGACCCCGCTGCAATTGAGCTGGAGTTCGCTCGCGAAACGCAAGACTGGCTCCACAGTCTGCTCGACACACCCCCGCAAGAACTACTCATCGCCCTCTCTCGCGGCATCTCGCTCGCGGACCTGCGCAATCTCGCCAAAATCTTGTTTGCCCACCTCGACCTACTCCCTACCACCCCTTTTTTCACAAGACCCAAACCTGATATGAACGCGGTAATGCACGATATCCGCGTCGACATACAAGCGCTTGTACGCTTACGTGCGAAATGTGTCGCTCCCGATGCAGACCAGGGAGTTCACCAAATAGACATGCTCTCTCGCTTTCTCGATGCCACCAAAGGCCTCGAAAATCAAGAACTCGAACACCACTTACTCTTTCAGGGTCCCGAAAAGATCCGCAGAGTAGGCGCGATGCCAAACTGGCATCCTGCTCACGCCTGCCGGGAACAAAAAACTATCTGCGCACGGCTCGAGAAAAATCTCAATGGGTTCCGCAACGATCTGCGCACTGACGCGCTGTGTGGTGTGTTTCCGATTATCGAAGGATTCGTCTGCGAAAGCGCCACACGACGTGCACGTGAAGGCAATATCACTTTTGATGACCTGCTCGTGCGCACACGGGATCTCCTCCGCTCTCACCCAAAGATCCGGGTAGAGCTCTCCCACCGTTTTCGCCATATTTTGATCGACGAATTTCAAGACACCGACCCGCTTCAGGCCGAAATCATTGCCGCTCTCGTGACGCCGGAACAGGAGATGGGCAATCAGCAGCGCCTCCGCACAGAAAAACCTCTCTCTCCCACAGAAACCCAGACACAAGACAACGGCAAACTGTTTATTGTCGGCGATCCGAAACAGTCCATCTACCGCTTTCGCCGCGCGGACATGCACGTCTACGATCGCTTCAAACGCACTTTTTTCTCCGAAGATGAGATCCATCCACTGCGTCTCAATTTCAGAAGCACTCCCGACCTGGTGAAGTGGATAAACGCCACCTTCGCTCCTCATTTCAATGAGGTACCGGGAATACAGCCCGCCTATACCCCGCTTCTTTCTGCTCGCCCAGATCCACAGTGTGGACATCCCATCGTGGCCATTTACGAAGAGACGCCGAGCGCACGCGTAGATGACGTGCGCATACATGAAGCGGCACTCCTCGCAGACCTCATCAAAGAAGCTGTCGAAACTGAATCCTGGCTTATTCGCTGTCCAAAGGAAAAACGCCGACCCGCAAAATATGGCGACATAGCAGTTCTTACTCGTAGCAGGACTGGCCTGATTTTCTATGAAGAAGCCTTTGAAGCACGCGATATTCCTTTCTCCCATATCGGTACAGGAGACAATAAAAAACGTCAAGAAATACGAGATTTACTGGCATGTTTACGTGCAATCGACAAACCCGACGACGGAATCGCAGCAGTAGCAGCCCTGCGATCTCTGGCTTTCGGCTGTTCAGACCGGGATTTACTGCACGCGAACCTCGAAGAACCAGGCCTCTGTCTTATGTCACGGCCAACACACAATACTCCGCCTCGAGTACGCTACGCACTATCGGTTTTACAAACCCTGTGGTCTGAACGAAAACTCCCCCTCACGCGTCTCCTTACACACGTACTCGATGAAACTCACCTCCTGGAAACTGCCTTAACCCTCCCAAATGGTGAGCAAATCGCGGCAAACCTCATGCATGTTGTGGATGAAGCCCACACGTTCACCGATGCCGGAGGAAAAAGACTACGCACTTTCCTCACATGGATGACTGCCAAACAAAACGAGCCCAATCTCCCCGGAGATACCACTCAGAACGCGGTGCAGTTCTGTAGCATGCATGGAGCAAAAGGCCTGGAATTCCCGATTGTCGCGATCATCGACCTGTATCGACAACGGGCGCGCCGCCCAGTTCTCTCCGTAGATCGTGAAAAACAACAACTTCACCTCCGTCTCGGTGCAGAAAAAACCGGTACATGCACTCCTCACTTTCACAAAGCCCAAGCACAAGAAACGCTGCACGTCGAAGCAGAGCTACGACGCCTCTTGTATGTTGCCTGCACACGCGCGCGCGATCGTCTTGTGTTCCCTCTCGCGATCCCCTCTCACTTTGACGGGAATAATGACCTGCTTGGGCTGCTTCTCCCAAGCCTGCTCAACCGAGACAAGACAGGAAGGCTCTCACCTGCCCCAGGTATTCTGGCCTTCACACCCATTACAAATACTGACAAAAACACCTCCGGCGCCGCAGAATTTCCTCCTCAAGCGGATATACCCGACTCTTCTGTAGCTGGACACGAAAACCGAGAAAAAAAGACAGTACGAGAAACCTCTTCACTTTTCGACCGCACCATTGCGTCATGGCACACCGGGCGTTCCACGCTCGTGAAAGAGGCTGCCATCCCGAAAACCAAGCGGATCCTGGGAAGCTTTGATGACTGGGATACCCCGGCAGACATCCCAGACAACAGGGGCCCCCAACCGCTGTGGGGTCCGACCGGACACGACAAAAAGCATGGCCTCAGCCGTGCCCTCCACCATGCCCTTGCCGCTCTCGACCTCACCACAAGTCATTCTGACCACGATATCGTCCAGCACGCTACAGTATTTGCCCGTCACTTTGACGTGGAAGACGCAAAGCAAAAAATCAGCAATATGCTGAAAAATGTACTGGGCAGCAAGGTTATACAGCGCGTAAAAACAGGCAACAACACCGCTACCGCAGTTCCTTTCACTGTGCCGACTGCCGACGGAGGCGTAGTAGAAGGCAGGATCGACATTGTCTTCACGGAAAGAAACCGTCTCATCCTTGTGGATGTACGAACTGTCGACGAGCAGGCCACGGATAACCAGGCCATGGACGAACAGGCACGCTCACTACCACCCGAAAAAATACGAGAAACGATCGATGCCCTCCACTCCGAGATAGCAATCTACACGTACGCGATAGAACAGGCGACAGCGACTCCGGTCGAAGAATGTGTGCTGCTTTTCGCCGACTCCGGAGAGGAACACATCCTCGCAGGCACAAGTCTCGTCGAAGAAGGTCGGTCTCATCTCACGTCTCTTTCTCTCCCCAGCACCTCCCCAAACACAACAAGATAGAAGTTCGCATAAAACCCAACGCCCGCGAGAACACCTGCTCCACGAAAAAGCGGCAGGGTACAGAGAAGGAACTCCACACCTCAACTGCAGGGAGAGACAGGCCCGCTACAACCATTACTTGAGGTTGACCCTTCCCGCTCCACCTTTACGTCCAACAAGAGATGCAGCATCAAGTGACAGTACAACCTTATCGAACGTCATCGAACGTCATCGAACGTCGAGCACAGAGCCGGGCGCGCCGCGGGGCACGCGCCCTGCAGAAGCAGGGACAGGCCATTTTCCGCTCTCCACATCGGCAGCGGCGACAGCGAACAAATCGCAGACCTCTCGCGATTTTGGGGCCGTTGCAAGATACACAACAGCCTGGGCCAGGTTGAGCTGGGCCTCGGGCAGCCCGACATGTTCGAGGGCCTGGGCCGCAGCAATTGCCACAAGTAGCGCCTGCGGATCAGCCATACCCACGTCTTCAGACGCAAAAATAATCATGCGGCGTGCAATGAAGCGGGCGTCTTCCCCTCCGGCAAGCATACGAGCAAGCCAGCGTAGCGCAGCATCTCGATCAGAAGCCCGCATCGCCTTGATGAACGCCGACGCGGTGTCATAGTGACTATCGCCTTTTTTGTCGTAGGCCACATAGGGAAGTTGCGCCACAGCCTCGGCCTCGACAAGGCGAACACAGACCTTGTGCTCTGCCTGCATTGTCGGCGCGCCCTGTGACGTAGGACTGTCCTGTGTACCAGTCTGCGTCGAGGCCATGGCAACAGCGGCCTCCAAAAGATTCAGTACACGGCGCGCGTCACCCCCGGCCTTCTCGCACAAGAAAAGCAGGGCATCTTGGGTGACAGTCACTTCGCCGGCATAGCCACGTGCGTCGTCGAGGGCGCGGCCCAGCAAGAGCGCCAGGTCTTCGCTGCCAAGAGGAGCAAGCTTAAAAAGCAGCATTCGACTCAAAAGCGGAGAATTCACCTCGTACGCAGGATTTTCTGTCGTTGCGCCCACAAGAGTCAATAGACCGTTTTCGACAGAGGGAAGCAACGCGTCTTGCTGCCCACGGTGAAACCGGTGTATCTCGTCGAGGAACAAGATCGTACCCTGCCCCTGCTCCCCAAGCGAGCGACGTGCTCGTTCGAGCAGTTCACGCACGTCTTTCACCCCAGCGGAAACAGCACTCAAGCGCACAAAATCCTGACGGGTACGCAGTGCAAGAAGACGCGCCAAACTTGTCTTCCCCACCCCTGGTGGACCCCAAAGAAGCACTGACCGAAAGGCAGCATTCTGCACAAGCGCATGCAGCGGCTTCCCAGGGGCCAATAAATGGTCCTGCCCTATCACCTCGTCCAGCGAACGAGGGCGCATCCGATCAGCAAGCGGCGCGCGAGCTGCGGCTGCATCAATCGCGGCGGCGTCGAAAAGGTCCATACGCAGAAATCACCAGATGAGAATTATCGCTCCCTGCAACTCTCTCAGAAAAACGCACCATGACGACAGAGCAAAGCACAAGAAACCAGGAAAAACCTTCGCAAACGACCAGAGATCACGGCACGGAATGCCCGGGCAAAGTCTATGTGGCAGTCTTCCCGGCAAGCTGTGCCCTCACTTCTGGAGAGAGCAGCAAACCGACATCGTCGAGTTGCTGCACGGTCACGGGCGCCGGTGCGCCAGACAGAGGATCTGCACCTGACTGGGTTTTGGGAAAAGCAATAAGTTCTCGGATCGAAGGCTCATCGGCCAAAACCATAGCAAGTCGATCAATACCACAGGCAAAACCACCATGAGGAGGCACCCCAAAACGGAAGGCATGCAACAGAAAACCGAAACGGGATGCAATCTCATCAGCAGGCATGCCAATCGCGGCAAAAACTCGCTCTTGCAGGTCACGGTCATGAATCCGGATCGAACCAGAACCGAGCTCTACCCCATTTACCACCAGGTCATACGCGCGACTGCGCACCTCAAATGGAGCGGTCTGCATCTTTTCCAGATCATCTGGATGCGGCGCAGTAAAAGGATGATGCAAGGGAGTAGGGCCATTCTCCCCTGGTTCAAACATCGGGAACTCCGTCACCCAGAGAAGGGCCATGCCATCTTCTACGGCATGGCCGCGCGGAGCGGCTATCTCTACCCGCAAAGCGCCCAGGACTTCTGAGCAGACACGCGCCTCGTCCGCAACGAGCAGCAGCAGATCACCGGGATCTCCATGGAGCTGATTTCGCACGCCGGCAAGTTCGGCTTCCGAAAGAAATTTAGCGATAGGCGACCGCAATTTTCGATCGGCCTCTACCACCATCCAGACAAGCCCCTGGGCGCCGAGCTCTTTCGCCCTGACCGTCAACAAATCGAGTTCTTTCCGGGAACGACTGCCTCCCCCGCAGGCACGCCAGCCACGCACTGCCCCCTTATGGGCAGCAGCAGCAAACGCTTGAAACTCGGTCTCAAGAAAAAGGCTACTGAGGTCTTCAATAGGCGCGCCGGCCCGGAGGTCCGGCTTGTCAGTCCCATAGAGACGTATCGCGTCATGCCATGTGAGACGGGGCAAAGGCGGAGTAAAGTCCGCACCACGCCCGCCAACCTCAAACGCAGCACCTACTGCTTTCTCAACCCATTGGTACACGTCTTCTTCGTGACAAAAACTGGCTTCCAGATCAAGCTGGGTGAACTCCAATTGGCGATCGGCACGGGCATCTTCGTCTCGCCAGCAGCGGGCAATCTGATAATAACGATCGAATCCTCCCACCATAAGAAGCTGCTTATAGATCTGGGGCGACTGGGGAAGTGCATAACAACTCCCGGGGGAAAGCCGGGAGGGCACAATGAAATCTCGGGCACCTTCAGGGGTAGAACGAATCAGGGTAGGAGTCTCGATCTCCGTGAAATCCTGTGACTCCATTGCCTGGCGGATACTGGAGACAATACGGGCACGAAGCTGCAAGTTCTGCTGGAGCCGCTCACGGCGCAAATCAAGAGAACGATGAGTCAGGCGGAGACGCTCATCCACAGGAGAATCGTCAAGGGGAAGCGGAAGAGCATCAGCTTTCGAGAGAGGCTCAAGCGCAGCCGCGACAACTTCGATCTCGCCGGTATGCAGGTCCGGGTTCACCGTGCCATCCGGCCGATGCGCCACTTTGCCCGCGACGGAGAGCACCCATTCCGCACGAACAGTTTCCCCTATGGCAAAAACACTGGGTGTGTCTTCCGGGTGCACCACCACCTGGGTGACACCATGCGTGTCCCGCAGGTCGATAAAAAGCACACCGCCGTGGTCTCGCACTCGATCTGCCCATCCGCACAGTGTCACTTGGACATCAACATCTTGCACACGGAGCTCTCCGCATGTATGAGTTCGCATCATGTCTGGTTCGTCCTTCGCGCAGTGCCCGCGCCACTTGTCTGTCAGAAAAGATCGGACATCGCACGGGAAGAGAAGGCGTTTTTCAAGGCGGGGCAAGAGAACTGAGAGAGAACGCCTCTCCTGCATGGCCGGTACCCGGTACAGAGGCTGAGAAAACATCCGAACACCGGCCCATTACACACCTTGTCGCCTCGCCCGGAACAAACGTCGACCAACAAGTAGCTCATTCATCAGCCTGGAAAGTGTAGAAGAAGCGGCTCTCGCGCACCTTGCCATTTTTTCCTGGAGAAAAGCGCACGCCTGCTCTGGGTCTGGTCCAGATCTTCCCTGGGTCGACTCCGGATCTTCTCTCCCAGCCTGCTTGGCCTTCCCGGCCTGCTCAGTTTCCCTTGCCGGCTACACGGCAAGCCTTTTTCTCCGGCCCGTCCTGGAGGGGAAGCACATGGAGATATTTCAGGATTTATCCCCGCTATCCTGGACGAGTCTCACGACTCCCGCGCAGGGCGGACGCTTTTTCTCAGGAGACCCAGACTCATTTTCGTCATGCTCTCCCTGCAACCAGCGCGCCTCAAAGACCGATTCTATTTCGAGAAGAGAATTGAGAATCGTACCAAGAAAGGCGATATCTCCAACTTCAACATCAAAGTCGAGAATGGCAATACGGTCGTTCCCAGTCACAGTATGCGCCGCGCGAATATCCACATGATATTCCGAAAGGATCACGGTGAGATCGGCAAGCAATCCTGGTCGGTCCAGGGCTTCCACATGGATAGTGCGCAACTCTGGAGAATTGTCCCACTCCACCTCGATCAAACGGTCCTTCGCGGTCGCGGCATTCGTGCAATCAGTGCGGTGTACAGAGACCTCTCTGCCACGAGCGAGATGGCCTGTGACCTTTTGCCCAGGAAGCGGATCACAACATCGAGACAAACGCACAGAGATATCGTCGAGACCCTCGACGTGAATACCGAGCTCAGCTGCCGAACGGCTGCGCCGTACAGAAGAAGAACTCACACGATCCACAGGCCGCCAGCGGTAATCATGCTCGGTTGCATGCAGCAAACGCGAGACGACTGTGTCCGCTCGAAGATGCAGGTCGCCAATTGCGACATACAAAGCGCCGACATCAGTGTAACTCATCTCTTCAGCCACATGTTCAATTGCCGTATCCACCAGCACTTCTTCAAGAATCATGCCGGCGTCACGTAAAGCAGTGTCGAGAAAAAACCGCCCCCTTTGTGAAGATTCCTCACGACTTTCCCGATGGAACCAAGCCCGAATGCGGTTCCGCGCGCGCGGCGTGACGGCCTGAGACACCCATTCCCGGCTCGGCCCTGCGCTCTCCAATTTGGAAATGAAAATCTCGATCGTGTCCCCGGACTCCAGAGTGCTCTCGAGCGAAGCCAGCACCCCATTGAGTCTCGCCCCAATACAACGATGGCCCACTTCTGTATGAATGGCGTAGGCAAAATCAATAGGAGTGGCACCAGTCGGAAGAGTGATGAGATCACCTTTCGGAGTGAAAACGTACACTTCATCCCGGTAAAGGTCCCCTTTGATGGTGTCCATGAACTCGCCGGGATCTTCCGTATGGCCTTGCCACTCCTTCATCCGGCTCACCCAGGCAGAATCCGAAAGCCCATACGGATCGGCCATCGCGGGACGTTCGCCATCTTTGTAACGCCAGTGAGCAGCGATTCCATACTCAGACATCCGGTGCATGTCCTGCGTGCGGATCTGCACTTCGAGCGTATTTCCGGTAGAACACACCACCGTTGTGTGCAAAGACTGATACAAATTAAATTTTGGAGTGGCGATATAGTCTTTGAAACGACCGCTGACTGGTGTCCAGGTCGCGTGGATGGTGCCAAGCGCTGCATAACAATCCCGCACCGTAGGAACAATGATCCGGATGCCTATGAGATCATAAATCTCGGCAAACGAATGCTGGCGCGTCACCATTTTCTGATAAATCGACCAGAGATGCTTCGAACGCCCTGTGACCTTGCAGGGAATATGCGCCCCGCGTAATTTCTCTTTCACCTCAAAGACAATGCTCGCAAGCTCTTCCTGACGAACGTCACGACGCGTCTGTACAAGCCCCGCAATTTCTTTGTGCGCTTTCGGATGCAATTCTTGAAAAGCGAGGTCCTCAAGCTGCCAGCGGATCTCCCGGATACCAAGTCGACGCGCCAAAGGCGCGTAAATATCGAGCGTCTCTTGCGCAGTACGTCGACGCTTTACCTCGGAAAGGGGGGCGAGCGTCCGCATATTATGCAAACGGTCCGCCAATTTCACCACGAGCACACGAATATCATCAGCCATCGCCACGAGCATCTTCCGCATCGTGGCGGCTTGTTGCGCCTCACGCGTTTCGAAACGAATCCGTTCCAATTTTGTCACGCCATCCACAATTTTGGCGATGTCCTCACCAAAATCAACAGACAGCATTTCAAGCGAAACAGAGGTGTCCTCCACTACATCATGCAGCAGCCCCGCGATGATAGTAGTGACGTCCATACCGAGATCGGCCAGGATTGTGGCAACTGCCACAGGATGCACAAGATAGGGATCTCCAGATTTACGCACCTGGCCCGCATGGGCATCACGCGCGAGTGCATAGGCCTTCAAAATCGGACGTACATCACTGCCGGGATGGTGATGACGCACCAGACGAAGCAAAGGCGTGAGTTCCGACTCCCGCAGGTTCTCTCCATGCCGTCGCCATGGGAGAAAGTCGAACATACCACGGGGAGGAGAAACCACCGTGCGGTCAGGGCCGCCCGGCGAAACTCCCATATGCGGTAGCTCCAATTCCGATTTTTCCACTGGAGACTCTTTCATCCCACAAAAGCCGTAAGACTTCGCTCTCTAATAAAAAACAGGAAAATACGCCATAATTCCTGGCAATGAAGAGTGGTCCTCATCACACAACAGGTTTTTTCCACAAAGCCTCACCCACCCGGCGACACTTTTCACAGAAACCGTCTCGCTCCAATGTTATATGCCAATCGCGCCAAATAAGGGCAATATCAGAGGCAGTCAGACATCAATCATAAACGACGAGAGAGCGGGCAGTTTCTGGCTGGGGCAATTTTTTCACGCCCTGCAAAAAGGCGAGCTCAAGCAAAAACGCGTAACCCACGAGAAGGCCACCCCGACGAAAAATCAGGTCCGCAGCCGCTGCTGCCGTGCCACCCGTTGCAATGACATCATCCACAATCAGACATTGCTGGCCAGGCTGGATCCCATCAGCCTGCATCTCCAATTCCGCTTCTCCGTATTCCAATAAATAGGAAATACTGTCCGTCTCTCCAGGAAGTTTGCCTTTTTTTCGTATCGGGACAAACCCCACGCCCATCTCAAGCGCGACCGCACCAGCCAAAATAAAACCTCTGGCGTCAATACCGCATACCAGGTCGACGTCAGCATGCAGCCTGGACAGTTGCTCAACCGTCGACTGAAAAGCACCTGAGTCACGCAACAGAGGCATAATGTCCTTAAATACAATCCCCGGAGTAGGAAAATCGGGAATATCCCGAATGTATTTACGCAAATCCCCACTGGATGCCATAGGAAAAATCCTCCGTACACTGAGTGTTCAGGCAAAAAGGCCCTCTTAAAAAGACCACTGCCGGCAACTCGCGATCAAGCATAGACGCATTCTTTACTCAACGGCGTTTCCGCGGCACACCTGTTGCACGCCCGTGCTTACGCGCAGATCCCGTCTTACCTGCAACGATCTTTCCCCCAGTTCGAGAGGAAATTTTCCCTTCACCAGACTTTTGAGATCCATCGTGCGTTTCAGAGATAGCACCAGAAGCAACAGAAGAAGAAGCCTCGCCCAGTTTCGCCGTATCAGGCGACCGCTTCGCCACAACCCATCCGTTACTCTTCAGTTTCGCCAAAATAGGCGACGCAAAGAAAATCGAAGAGTATGTGCCCGAAACTATCCCGACAAACAAAGCCAGCGCAAGGTCCCGCAAAGTCACTGCACCAAGTAAAGCTGAACCAATAAACAAGAGACTCGCAGCAGGCAAAACCGAAGTAATCGAAGTGGCAAGAGACCGGGTAATTGTCTGGTTCATCGACACATTTACCAGCTCAGGATAGGTCAACTTCTGACCAATAGGAGCCCTCTCGTTCTCACGCACCTTGTCAAAAACCACGACCGAGTCATAAAGCGAATAGCCCAACATGGTAAGTACACCGATAACCGTGGCAGGAGAAACCTGAAAGTCCAACAACGCGTAGACACCCACGGTCACCAAAAGATCGTGTAAAACAGCGGCAATCGCCGTCACCGCCATTTTCGGCTCAAATCGCAAAGAAATGTAGAGCACGACAAGCACAAGAAAGACCACAAGACCCTGCAACGCATGCCGGGAGACCTTCTCACCCCAAGAAGGCCCGACAGTCTGCACGCTCACCGCAGCGACATCGACTCCAGCCGCTTCACCCAGTGCAAGTGTCACTGGCCGCGACTGTTCGGCAGTGAGTTCCCGTGCTTCGACCCGTACGCCGTCCCCAACTTCTTGAAAAACCACCGTTCCAAGGTCAAAAGAGGAGAGAGCATCTTGCGCGTCTACTGTCGTAAAACCCTCAACCTCAACTGCCCAAGAAGTTCCTCCCTCGAATTCAATCGAGAGATTCAAACCATTGAGCACCAGAGCCAGCGTCGAGAACAAGAGCGCAATGCCAGAAATGGTAAACCAGATACGCGCCCGGCTCACAAAATCCACATTAGTGGAACCCCAATAAAACCGGGCCCACTTATGACCAATCCCCTCTGGTTTCCCTGAAAGTTTCTCCGGGCCCTTTTCTGGCTCCTTCGAGTCCTTTTCCGGTTTCTCCGGCTCCTTGGGAATACCGTGATCCGCAGAGGTCTTTTCCACGGAACCCTCTGTAACCTCCCGCTTACGGCCAGTGGTATCCGTCACGTCACTGTCCCCATTTGCAGGCGCGTCTTGCGACACTGCTCCAGAACTCCCGGAAACCTCAGCAGTCTTCTCTTTCATGCCGTCCCCCCGAGTTCAGACGGACGGGCCCAGAAGAGAGAGCGCTCGTCTTTCAGGGCTTTTGTGCCAATCAAAAGAAGAGTCGCGGGACGGGTGAAAAAATAGGCAATGACAAGGTCGAGCAGGGTGGACACTCCCAGCATCAACGCGAAACCCCGCACCGATCCAACGGCCAGCATATAAAGCACACCAGCCGCAATCAAAGAGACCATGTCTCCGGCCACAATTGTCTTCCATGCCCGCTGAAACCCACGTTCGACTGCGGACCGCAGCGAACGACCTTCGCGTAGTTCGTCTTTTACCCGCTCCATAAACACAATCGCGCTATCAGCATTCAAGCCAATCGAAACGACCACAGCAGCAAGACCCGACAGCGTGATGGTCATGCCTTGATACTCACCCATCAGCGCCAAAAACAAATAAATACACACGCCAAAGAGCAGCAGTCCAGCGAGGAGAATGACACCAAACACGCGGTAGAAAGACACCACAAAGCCAGCGATAATCACAAAAGCAATGGCAGCAGCTATATACCCTGCATTCAATGAATCCTCGCCAAGTGTAGGACTCACTTTTTGTACATTGGCATCATCAAGATCGAACTCGACGGGAAGCGAACCGTAACGCAACACAAGAGCAAGGTCCTTTGACTCTGCCTCTTGGTCCTCGCCCTGGCCCATGGTAATGACGCCACCCCCGCTGATCCCGTCACCACAGCCGACCGATTCAGATACTTGGGGAGCAGACCGCACACGGTTGTCGAGCAGAATCGCGATCTGACGTTGGGGAGAACCTGAAGGTGCACACGCTGCTTCTCCGGTCAATCTCTCGTACGCATTGGCCCCCTTCGCGTTGAAGTCCAAGCGCACTTCCCACTGCAGTCCAAGCCCGTCGGCAATCACTGCAGTCGCCCCGTCTACGTTACTGCCAGGGATTTCTGCTGGACCCAACTGGTAGAGAAAACGATCGCTCTCATCCGCAGAGCACACCCAAATCGCATCGGACTCGGGAGTAATCTCCTGCACAGGGGTAAGCACAATGTCCGGCGGAAGGGCACGCCCATTACAGGAATTCACACCTTCAATAAGTTCCTCCGCCTCGGTATCCGCCTCTTCGCCATCAGGAGGCTCTGCTGGGGAATCATCAGAAGGAGTATCAGCATCCACATCAGTTTCTTCTTCTGGCAAAACGGGTTCAGGTACAGGAGGGCCAATCTGGCCAGGAAAAACAACAGGAGAAAAAAAAGCGGGCGCAGCCTGTTCCGCAAAGAAGCCCGAAGACGAGCCTGTCGTGTTTCCTTTGACAGAAAACAAAGCGTTTTGCCCGGTTATCTGAGTCTCGGACGTTCCCTGCACACTGCTCCACAAGCCAGGCACTGCTGCAGCAGCCTGGTATCCCTGACTCGGGGCAAATGCCTTGAGCGGCTCATCCTCCCCAGTCTCGTCCGTATCAGATTCGGAAGGAGTATCCTCGGAAGTGCCCTCAGGAGTGTCTGATGGGAGATCCCCGTTTTCAGGAAGGTCGCCAACAAGATCCTCTGGATCAATACCGAAATCAGATAGATCAGAAAGGCTCAGTAGAGATCGCATATCCACCACACGCCGGAATTCCAACCGTGCAGTGGTCCCGATAATATCGAGCGCGCGCGCTTCGTCTTCGAGACCTGGGAGCTGCACAATAACAGCATCCCCCTCAACAGCCACTTTCGACTCTGCGACCCCAAGGCCGTCAATCCGGTCACGTAACACCTCAACGGCCACCTCAAGGGCATCATCGTCGAAGTCTCCCTTTGGCACGAGCTCGACTCCCAAACCCCCCGCCAGGTCAAGACCAAGACGAGGCACGTGGCCAGCGAAAACCGTCCATAAAGACAGGGACACAGTCACAACAAAAGCCATGATCAGCGTGATTTTGAGGCGGCGCCTTTTTTGTTTTCCCATCGTCTCCTGTTTCACACGTCTGCAAAGAAGAAAATCAGCAGGGCTCATGCCACGCTGTGCCGGCAGTGCCCCCCAATGGAAACCCGATGCCGGGAGAAAACCTACTCGTTCTGTTCGGCATCATCGCCGATACTGGCCTGGACGGTTTCGTCTCCCTCGATTATGTCATCCTCGGCATCGTCGAAATCCTCTTCTTCTTCTTCATCATCATCAAGTCTTCGAGAAATAGCGGTACGCAGAAACCGAATCTGGGATCCGTCATAGAATTCCAGAAGAACGCTCCGGTCATCGATCTCTACGACTTCTCCATACATGCCACCGATGGTGATCACGTCATCCCCGGCATCCAAATCGGCCAGCATCTGCAATTGTCGTTGTTGCCGTTGCTGTTGTGGCCGTATCAAAAGAAAATAGCCTATAAGCACGAGGAACGTAACAAAAACAAGGGTCTCCATGAGAACTCCACATCAGAATGGTGCCAGTTTTCTGGAAAGCTCCATCTCACGCCTTCTCTCAGAAAAGAAAAAACCGCAAGCTCGCACGGAACTTCAACCAGCGACACAACCTCACTTGTGATCCGTCCGCTCCGAAGCGGAAAAACACAAGCCAAACGAGACGCGTCTTTTGAACAATACCTTCGCAGAAAAAGCAAAAGCCGAGCGCAGTACCCAAATCCTGCACAGCATTTGAGACACTCTCGCGCGGCGCTTCCCCGAACGTCTCGAACGTCTACCGAGAAATCACAAGCGGAATTGCGGCCCTTCTTCTACTGGAAGATCCACATGCAACAGCTTGTAAGCGGCGGGAGTAGCAGTCCGGCCCCGCTGAGTACGGACGAGGAATCCTCGCTGTAGGAGGAAAGGCTCGATCACGTCTTCGACGGTGCCCGGTTCTTCCCCGAGGGAGACGGCCAAAGTTGCAACGCCCACGGGACCTCCCCCATAGACAGTAATGAGCGTCCTCAACAGTTCGCGGTCCATCGCATCAAGACCAGAAGTGTCGATTCCAAACAAATCCAGACCTTCACGCGCCACACGTTCGTCTATTTTGCCACACGCGCGCACTTGAGCGTAGTCGCGCACCCGGCGCAACAATCTATTCGCGACACGAGGAGTACCCCGCGCGCGGCAAGCGATCTGCGTCGCGGCACCTGTCGTCACCTCCACATCGAGAATACTGGCGGAGCGCAAAACAATCTCTGCGAGTTGGGGGGGCTCATAAAATTCGAGTCGACCCACATAGCCAAATCGATCCCGCAAAGGCGACGTCAACAGGCCCGCTCTTGTCGTCGCCCCAATCAGCGTAAACGGCGGAAGATCCAGACGAATCGTACGTGCAGTTGGTCCTTTTCCCACCACAATATCGACCGCATAGTCTTCCATTGCGGGATACAACACCTCTTCAACCTGACGGGAAAGGCGATGGATCTCATCCACAAAGAGAATATCCCCGGCATCCAAGCTGGTCACAATGGCAGCAAGGTCACCGGGTCGCTCAAGTGCCGGACCAGAAGTCTGACGCATCATCACCCCGGACTCCGCCGCCACAATATGTGCCAAGGTCGTTTTGCCAAGACCAGGCGGTCCGCAAAAGAGTAAATGGTCGACTGGTTCGTCCCGCTGCAACGCAGCCTCTACCAGAATATGCAGCTGTTCCTGCACAGCACGCTGACCTGTGAACTCGCGAAAGACACGCGGACGTAGCGCACGATCATACGCAGCCCTCTCGGAAGAGGCATTCTGCTCTTCGTCTTTCAGGCCCTCGTCCGGGCCCTCATCCAGGTTCGCGTCCTGAGGGGAAGAGAGCCCACCTCCTGCCCCATCCTTTGCCCCCGATATCTCCCCGACAAGTCCGTCTTCGGGAAATGGATCTTCGGAAAACGCGGATTCCACCCCGGCAGTCGCAGACTTCTCCCAATCCGGCCCAGCAGCAAAATCAGCATGCTCCGAAGGGGTGTGCGCAGAGCCTTCTGCCCCCATCATTCCCTTCCTCCGAAAACACGCAAGGCAGCGCGTAACAAGGCACTTGTATCTTCTTCCTCCGGCAAATCGGTCAAAACACTAGCCACCTCCCGCTCTGCATAGCCAAGACTCACGAGCGCTTCGCTTACCTCCGCGCGATCGGCCGACGCCCCGACACGCTCCATTCCCCCCCAGGACTGCCCGAGCAGACGGGGTCCCAGCTCAAAAACCAGTTTCTCTGCAGAGCGTTTTCCGACTCCTGGGACAAGAGTGAGCGTCGCAAAGTCCTTGTCACACACAGCACGCGTAAGCGTTGCGGGCCCCAACACAGACACGCAGGCCAAAGCTACTTTTGGCCCGACTCCCTGGCACAGCAACAACAACTCAAAAAGGTCACGTTCTTTTTCTGTGGGAAAACCATAAAGCGCAAGCGTGTCTTCTCGCACATGCTGATGCGTAAAAAGACAGCAGTCCTCTCCCATACCGCCAAGAACCGCAGCAGGCGGGACAACAACTCGATAGCCCACCCCATGCACATCCAATAAAACTTCTGTTGCAGACCGTGACAGAAGCGTTCCTGCCAAACGCCCAATCATCTTCTTCCCTTCTCAGTTTGACGCGCAGTCTTCTCCGCGATCAGGCAGCGCTCCTCTCGGAGAAGCCGACCTGTTTGCCCCCCATCCGGGTCTCTCGGACCATCCAAGCCATCCAGACACTATCCAGACCATGCCAAACCCAGCACTGTCTTCTTCATTTCTCTTCCGCCCTCACACGACCCAACGCCTTTGCACGACGAATATCACGCGCCTTGTCATCTTGAGCGATCGCCGCTGCCACTGCAGCATCAAACCCACGCCGCACACCCGCGGGGTTTTCCCCCACAGTAGCGGCAAGAGATCGCCGCATTCCTCCAGAAAAAACATGACAAATCGCCACTGCAAGCGCATCAGCAGCATCCACTTGAGGAAGTTGAGAAAGATCCAGAAAACGGCGAACTGTTTGGCGGACCTGCTCTTTTCCTGCCGCCCCAAAGCCTGTCACGGAGGACTTCACCCTGGTGGGCGTATAGACCGACACAGGGATGGAGCGCTGGGCCGCAAGCAGCTGCACAACCCCCGTAAGCTGCGCCGTCGTCATGGCGGTGCTGACATTCGCGTTAAACAAGACTTCCTCAAGCGCAAGCCCAGAGGGTTGATACTTCAGAAAAATCTCCTGCAAGGCATCATGTAGCGTCAAGAGGCGCGCCGCTCGCGAAAGGTTGCGAGAAGAGCCCAACGTGCCATAGCCCAGTACTTCCGGTTTCTCACCAGAAGATGCCGGCTGTGCAACTCGCAAAACTCCCCAACCGCAACGGGTCAGGCCAGGATCTATGCCCAGCACTGTCTCGTACTCTCTCAGATTTTTGGCAGAAGACACCGAATCGAACATACGTGCGAGTCTAGTCAAAAAACCGAGAAACTCCTGTGACGGCAGCGCGCAAGACTCCCGAGCCGCAAAACCCTCCATAACACCAAGCCAAATCCAGGCGAAAAGTTACAGACAACCGCGACAGGCCAAAAAACGCAGGACACCGCGTCTTCCCGCACGTCAGGAAAGCTGGGCCATCACTTCCTCGGGAATGTCAAAATCAGCATAGACATCCTGCACATCGTCGAGGTCTTCCAAAGTTTCGACAAGACGAAGCACCGTCAAAGCTGTTCTCTCATTCACGGGCGTGGTTTGCTGAGGAATCATGGTCGTATCGGAGGACTCAACGGGAAAACCCGCCTCCGTTGCCGCGCTCAGGACTGCCCGCAAATCGCTCGGCTCGCAACGCACTTCGTACAAATCGCCTTCTGTGAGGACATCTTCTGCACCCGCATCCAGGACAGTCTCCAAGAGATCGTCTTCTTCGATACCCTCGAGCGGAATGGTCAGCACGCCCTTCATTTCAAACTTCCAGGCAACAGAGCCTGGTTCGCCCAAGCTTCCGTTGTTCTTTTGAAAAGCGGAACGCACATCAGATGCGGCCCGGTTGCGATTGTCGGTCAACACAATGACATAGATCGCGACACCACCAGGACCGTACCCTTCATAGGAAGATTCCTCGTACTGAACTCCCTCGAGTTCCCCGGTCCCGCGTTTAATGGCACGCGTGATATTTTCCATCGGCATCGAAGCAGCGCGAGCTTTCGCAATCGCTGTAGCAAGGGAAGGGTTCGTATCAGGATCCCCTCCACTCTCGCGGGCTGCCACTTCAACATACCGAATCAGTTTGCCAAAGAGTTTCCCACGCGCGGCGTCTTTTGCGCCCTTCTTCCGCTTGATTGTCGCCCACTTGCTGTGGCCACTCAACTTCTCTCTCCTAATCGGCCCGCCACTTGTTCCAAAAACAAGCGATGCACTCGGTCATCATCAGTAAGTTCGGGGTGAAAAGTACACATCAGCGCCTGCCTATCCCGCAACATGACCGGCTGTTCATTGTGCCAGGCAAGCACGCGAATTCCCTCTCCCCACGACACAACACCGGGTGCCCGAATGAACACAGCCCGAAAAGAGGGTTGGTCAGAGGAGGGATATGCAGGAATCCCCGGCAATCTTTTACGAGTACGCTCAAATATGGCTTCGCCACCTGGCATGGAAACACTCTCTGGAAAAGAAATCAAAAGATCCCGTTCAAAAGAATCGATCTGACGGCCATACCAGTTCCGTCGCACAGAAATATCGCAAATCTCGAGGGGAGGCCGATCATTACGAGCTGGGTCGCGTATCTCCCTCGAAAGGAGAATAAGCCCCGCGCATGTCGCGAGAACCGGCAAACCAGCGCGTAAATGCTCTTGCAAAGGAGAACGCAGGCCCGAACGGTCGAGCAAGGCCGCAATCACCGTGGACTCTCCGCCTGGCAAAACAATCCCGTCGAGACCTTCGAGATCGCTGGGAAGTCGCACACGGCGCGTCCTCGCTCCACACGAAACAAGATGCCGGGCATGGGCATGGACAGCGCCTTGCAGCGCAAGCAAACCAATAAGGGGACGTCCTTGAGAAGTTGCGTCTTCTTCGTTCACTTCACACGCGGGGCTCGTCAAAAAAACCATGCGGTTTGTCTCTTCCGAGCACACTCGCTCACAACCTCACCAGCCCCGGCCGGCAAAACGGTCTTCTGTCGGGATCTCAGGCATCTCCATCCCGACCATGGGAGCACCGAGACCCCGGCTCGCCTTCATCACCATAGCCAGGTCATCATAATGAGCGCACGCTTCTACAATTGCAGTGGCACGTGGGGCTGGATCGCTCGATTTAAAAATGCCAGATCCGACAAAAACCGCTTCGGCGCCGAGCTGCATCACAAGCGAAGTGTCTGCAGGGGTCGCAATGCCACCCGCGCAAAAAAGCGGGACCGGCAAAGACCCCGTCCGAGCCACTTCCGTCACAAGCTCGAAGGGTGCTCCCAAGCGTTTTGCCGCACTCATCAACTCACCAGAGTCAAGCGTGGCGAGACGGCGAATTTCCCCGATAATGGCACGTAAATGGCGCACCGCCTCCACAATATTACCTGTACCAGCCTCGCCCTTCGAGCGGATCAGACAGGCCCCTTCCCCGATACGACGGAGGGCTTCACCCAGGTCAATCGCCCCACAGACAAAGGGCACAGTAAACGTCCACTTGTCGATATGGTGCATCTCATCAGCAGGTGTCAGAACTTCTGACTCGTCAACATAGTCGACCCCGAGCTCCTGCAAGATTTGCGCCTCAGCAAAATGACCAATCCGACATTTTGCCATCACAGGGATTGAGACCGCTCCCATGATCTCCGCGATCAGGAGAGGATCAGACATACGCGCCACGCCCCCATCCCTGCGGATATCCGCGGGAACACGCTCCAAGGCCATTACTGCACATGCCCCAGCGTCCTCGGCAATCCTCGCCTGCTCAGCGGTGACGACATCCATGATGACGCCCCCTTTCAGCATTTCCGCCAGGCCGCGCTTGACGCGCGTTGTTCCATGAGCGTGTTCAGCTTCGGCCACGACAGGTCCTTTCTGGAAGTTCCTGAGAGTTTTTCAAAAAGTAATTCTTCCAGTCACCATACATTCCCGCATAGAACTGCGAAAACACATTTTCCAGAAGAAAAGGGAACGCTGCTGCGGCACTGCAACATGAGCACCGTCCCCTGGGGCCTTTCGCGACAGGCCTCGAGCGACCCTCCCATGAGAAATCTCCAAAGAGGAAGAAATATATTGAGAAACAGTACGAATGTCAGGGAAGAGGACGCCCCTCGATTTTCCAGAGAACCTCGATCCGCTTTTCTATTGGTGGATGCGTCATAAACAGACGATTCAGACCAGTGCCCTTCTGTCCTTTCGCCATATCAAGAGGAGACTCAATCCACATGTGGGCTGTCGCACGAGACCTATTGCGCACCACAGTTGAATCTGCTGCCAGTATTTCGAGCGCAGAACGCAATCCTGCAGGGTAACGCGTGAGGTCAACGGCAGAGGCATCAGCGAGTTGTTCCCGCTGACGAGAAACAGCAAACCGCATCAATTGCGCTGCTATCGGGGCAAGAAGTAAAAAGAAAAAAGCAATGAGAGGAAGGATGCTTCCTCCTCCATTGTTTCGCCCGCTTCCTCTCCCCCGCCGCCCTCCCACACCGGCTCCACGCAACCACATGGACCGGACCGCCCAGTCAGAAAGCAACACAACCGAACCTACCAAGACAGCCACAACAGAACCTACAAGAATGTCATAGTTCCGAATATGGCAGATCTCATGTGCAAGGACCCCTTCAAGCTCGTCCCGGTTCAAACGCTCCAATAAACCGGTCGTGACTGCAACGGTGCCGTGACTGGGATCACGTCCCGTGGCAAACGCATTCGGGGCAGGGTCCTCAATAAGAAAAACCCGCGGCTTCGGCAGTCCGGCAGCAATCGACAACGCCTCCACAAGATTGTGCACCTGGGGATATTCGTCTGGGGTTGTCTCTCGTGCGCCACTCATCGCCAGAGCAATCTGATCCGATCGCCAGTAGGCAGTCCATCCCATGACAAAGGCAAGCAAGAGGGCAATCACAAGTGACGGTAAGGCATACCCAGGCACCACGAGCACACCAAAGGCATAGCCAGTGCCGGCAAAGAGCAGCAACACCACCAAAAACAACCCTACCGAACGACGTTTATTGGCTGCTATCTGTTTGTAGAGTTCCACCGCAACTGCCTCACCTTGCGGACCCCGCGCACAGAACACTCAGCACACACTGCACGCTCGTTCAGAAGAGAGCCCGGAAAAACTCCATACAAAGAATCCGAGACATTAGTCTTCTCCAGCACCAAGGTCAACCGCCGGAGGATTGAAGTCGACCCGCACCGGCCCACGCGCAGCGGCCTCTTGGACCTCAAAATATTCGCGTTCGGTAAAGCCTGTCATACCCGCAATCAAGACCTGAGGAAAAGTCTGGATCTGGGTGTTGTAATCTCGCACACCCTCGTTGTAAAACTGCCGGGCAGCAGCGATCCGACCCTCTGTCCCCGTGAGCTCTTCCTGCAAAGCAATAAAATTCTGGTTGGCTTTCAAGTCAGGATAGGACTCAGTCAGCGCGAAAATCTGTCGCAAAGCACCTGAAATCACATTTTCTGCAGCTGCTTGCTCTTGCACTGTCGAAGCGCTCACTCCCGCGTTACGCGCGGCAATCACTGCCTCAAGTGTCTCTCGTTCATGGCGGGCGTATCCCTTGACTGTTTCCACAAGATTCGGGATCAGGTCATAACGACGGCGCAACTGTACATCGATGTCGCTCCAGGCCCGGTCAACGCGTTCTCGCCGCTTCACCAGCCCGTTGTACATGATGGCCACGCCTACTCCCAGAACGAGCAGAATGGCCACAACAACTATCACACCACCCAAAACAAACTCCTTGGAAAGGTCCTGAAATCAGGAACACTCAGAAAAAAACCGCTTTTCATGAAGCATAGAAGCAAAACCCTAAAAACACCGACACCCCAGTCTTTTTGTCGACCGCACAGAACCCGGAATCACCGGCAAAGAAAAAATTCCACCTCTCCGACACGACAACCCGGAGATCTCAGCCCCTCACACTTTTCATATCGCCACATGGTGCCGAAAAAATCCATCCTTTCGGGAAACCCATCGGGGAACCCGAAAACTTCCACCACAGCCACCAAACTCACCACAAAAGGGCTACAGACAAGACCGGTAGAGGTCTGCGATACGTCCCGACAAAACTTCCCAGTCGAATTCTTCGACACGCTGCCTGCCCGCAGCAACAAGCTGCTCCGACAAATCTTTGTCGCGCAAAATCGTCACAAGCGCCTCGGCAAGACTGGCTGGGTCATCAGGAGGAACAAGCAGAGCTTCTCTTTTGTCACGCGCCACTGCACCATATCCGGGAAGAGCAGACGCCACGACCGGAGTACCCGCCGCCATCGCTTCAAGCAGCACAATACCAAAGCTCTCTCCAGAACGAGCAGGAGAGCAATAGACGCCGGCAGAAGCAAAAAGGCGCGCCAGCAGGTCATCGTCAACAACACCAAAAGTACGCGTTCCGGGCGGCAATCTCTCCGCCTGCACGACATCCGTTCCAGGCCCGGCAAGCCACAGCACCGCAGCAGGCAACTGTTCCTGTACAGAAGCAAAAGCCGAAAGTAGTACATCGAGTCCTTTACGCGGCTCGTCACGCCCCAAAAAAAACACGGCAGGGCCGCCAGAAAGCTCCTCCACCGGCAGCGGCACAGCCTTTTGGAAACGCGACACGTCCACCCCATTGCCAAGAACCGTCACGTCGTCACCGAAATAACGGCACACAAGTGCCGCTGCCTCATCAGAGACCACAATACGGGCAACCATCCTGTCCCAATAGCGTTGCAGGAAAGGGCGTCCGAACCGGTAACCCGCATGACTCTGGGCAGCGGCATGAAAAGTCCCGATCACGGGAACGCGAGCCCCGGTAAGCGCGGCAAGTCCGACGCCGGGCGTAAAAGGCTCATGGATATGAACAAAATCGTATTCACTTAAATATTTTCGCACACGCGCGCAGGCACGCGGCCCAAGCGCAAGACGCGCCACAGATCCATTCGCAGAAATCCCAATAGAATTCCCAAGTGACACAACCCGAATATCCTGGGGTGGGGTCCACGCGGGAGCACTACGCCGCGTCTCGTCCGTGGGAGCGAACACATCAACATGCACATTGTGTACACGCAAAGCACGAGCCAAATCGAGCGCATGATGCTGGACTCCGCCAGGCCACCGCATTGAATATGGACACACCATTCCGACACTGATGCTCTTTTGCGCCGTCTGACTCACTTCGTCTCATTTAAACGGTCAGAAGGCCAGTTTGGCTGTAACAGATGCCATTGGTGCGGGGCACGACGAATAAGCTGCTCGAACTCGGTCGCAAGCGCTTGCGTGGCGACACGCGCCCTCTCCTTTTTTGTCCCCTCAGAAGGCATCGGGATGGGAGGACGCACAACAGCCTCATACTGCCAGTCGCCCTTCTCGAATATCCCGATAGGCAAGAGGACCGCACCTGTCTGAATGGCAAGGCGGGCTGGTCCAGCAGGGAGCGTCGTACGTTCTCCAAAAAAGTCCACTTCCGGGCCCCCACCGGAAAGGTCTCGATCCGCTAAAAGCGCAAGCGATTCTCCCTGACGAAGCTTTTGGATCAGGGTCCTCGCAACCAGAGGATCGTCATCGGTGAGGATCGTCAACCCGAACTTTTCTTCTCGCAGTTCCTTGAACCACTGAAACACTTCAGGCGGTTCCAAACGCTCCGCGACCGCAGTCAGAGGGAAGTCCTGCCTGATAAGCCACACACCGGCCACTTCCCAACAACCCACATGCGGGAGCGCACAGATCACTCCCTTTCCCAAAGCCTGCGCCTCCTCAAAGAAAGACAGGCCTTCAATCGAGAACATCTGATCGAGCTGCTTTCCCGACACGGAAGGAAGCCGCAAAGTCTCTACCCAATAGCGGGCATAACAACGAAATACCTGGCGCACACTCGCCTGCACTTCTTCTTCAGAAGCAACAGGTCCCAAGACACGCCGCATATGACGCGCAGACATGGCACGTCGTCCCGGCGCGAGACGCAAGGCCGCACGCGCCGCAAGATCTGCAGAAAACCCAGCAAGCCAATTCGGCAGCAAAGAAGTAACCCGAGTGGCAAACCGATAGGCCCCAACTTCAGTACGGCCACGCAAAGTGCCTTCCCGAAGCGCGAGTTCTCGGGCTTTTTCTCCAGCAACTACTGGTCCAGAAGTCACGATAGCTCACGGTCTCCGGCTGGAATCCGAACGACCCCGCCAACGATGCCCCACACCAGAACGTCTGGTTTCAGAACGCACACGCACTCTCCGCCTCCCAAAACGCTCAAAACCCGCTCGTCCCTCTATCGTCCCTCGAGAGGAAACAGCCGGGTCAGCCTGCAACGCAGCCCGACGCTCGAGACGTTGCGACGTGACTCTGTCCCGCAGCGCCTGAGAGGCAGCACGCGCGGCCTTGCGTCGTACTCCTGCGGCATCCCGTCGCACACGCCATTCGTCAAGCTGACCGACCCAAACCTCTTTCGGGGAAGAATCTCTCGCCACCAAAACTTCTCGCAAGCCACGCCAATCCGGAAGTACGCGCACTTCTTCGGGAGAGAGGGGTGGCTCCGTCAGGCCTTGACGCCACACCACAACAAACCGTTGCAGCACAGTGAAAACGACCAGACCCAGATACAGCCAAAGCGCAAAGGAAAGCACGCTTACCCACTGCTCAATAATAAGAGTGATCCCAATGAAAAGCAGACGCTCAGCGCGCTCCATCAGCCCCACATGGGCATCAAAACCAATTGCCTCTGCCTTGTTGCGGACATATGACACCAAATTCGTCGCGGCAAGACAGGCAATCACAAGAAGCACAAGCACATCGGACTCAAGTGATGCATACCAGGCAACCCCGCCCAGGAGCATGGCATCAGCAACACGGTCGGCAACAGAGTCGAAAAAGGCCCCCCGACGCGTGCCACCTCCGCGCGCTTTCGCGACTGCTCCGTCAAAGAAGTCCATGAGGCCGGCAGCAGCGAGCACAGCCGCGGCGGCCAAAGGCCATCCTTGCCCTAAAAGCAGAATGACAGGGACATGCAGAACAAGTCCCAGCAAAGTAACGGCATCTGGGGTGACTCCCCAACTCGCCAACACAGTCCCAGTTTTCAGTGAAATACTGGTGAGACCAGGACGACCTGCACTATCGAGCACAACCGTACTCCCGTGGCGTTCCGAATGTATACGAATAAAAAGTATTCGGGTCAGCGTGCACACGTTCCAAAGGGACATACGCGAAGGCTTTCCCTTCAAGACATCTCTTCTGGTCCCTTCGCGCGCCCTCCCTCAAAAAAGACAGGCGAAAAGTCCGCTTTGAGACCAGCAGAGAAGCTGATTCCAATAAGTCGACCCAGAAGCGAGCTATCTCGTTACCGACCCTACACGTAAAACCGGCAAGGCCCTTGGCACAAGATTATTTCCTCACATTCACCAAACAGCATCTCCTTGATCCTCTGCCCAAACTGCTTCCCGAAAAAAGACTTCTCGTGAGGCTTTATAAAGCTTCACGAGAGCATTACCGTGCCACAGCTCATCGCTCAGAGAGGAAAACAACCAATTGGCAAACGTAGAAAGAAGCGTGCAAAAACACACTCTCCAGACACTATTCTGCACAAAATTCTCGGACCCTTCACTGTCTGCTCGGGCAAACACAAAAAAGAATCCAACGGGCTGAGCGCTTCAAAATGCAAAAAAACAATCTCATACGAGATTAATAATTTAACACAAGTTAACCCGCCCCACAAAGATCAAAGAAAAACCCTGAAAAAATCGCCTGAGCAAATGGCAAAACAGACGGATCCTTCGAAGGATTTCTCTCAGTAATCGCTCGGGGGTTTCGTCTCAGGATCAGGATTTTCTTCAGAGTACACCCCAAGAATCTCCCCGGTAATACCATCGAGTTCTACCAAGCCTCTTTGCAAAGGTGGATCCTCAACAGAAAACAATAATATTCGCCAGCTCGGACGTGATCGCCAACCGCGAAAGCCCAGCATGGCAGACGCATGCCCTACAGGAAACCCTGCTTCTTTTGTCGCGAGAAAAAGCGCTTCCCCCTGATTCACCCCGAGGGGAAAAGCCGCAATCCGGAAATAGAGCGCAAGGACAAGTAGGACAATTCCTCCCAAAAGCACTCCATCATTCCAAATTTCAGTGCGCGACCGAAAGAATACCCAAACGAGTACCGCTGCAGTGCCCATGACAAGAAGAAACCAACTCGTAATCGCCCGGTTCTTCGTATCAGGAAAAACATAGGACTCGAAATCAATCTCATCGGGATCACGGCCGTCCCCGGACTCACGCGGTTTTCCTACCACATTGGCAGTCACGGAATCGGCCAATTCTTTTTGTTCCTCCGAAAAGGAGGCGAAATCAGAATTCTGTTCCATCAGTGGAAATTCTTCTCGTCGAACGGCAAAAAATACAAGCCTCATCACACATTATTCGGGAGACAGAAAATGCGAACGAAGGCGCTGAAACGTGTCCACCAGATCTTCTGGCAACACCTTTGTGCCCCCGATCACTGTAATATAATTCGTGTCTCCTGCCCACCGAGGCACAATGTGCGCATGCAAGTGTTGAGGAATACCTGCTCCACCAGCTTTTCCTAGATTCATGCCAAAATTCAGGCCTTCACACTGGTACTCCTGCTTCAAGGCACGCACTGCCTGCTGCACATGACACATCAGCTCAGTCACCACAACAGGAGAAAGCGCCTCCAGCTCCGCCACATGTGCTTTTGGCATCACCATCAGATGACCAGGATTGTAGGGATACAGGTTCAGCACAGTGAAAACCGCTTCACCCTGCGAAAGTACAAGCGACTCCTCTGACGGCAGACCCGGCAACGCACAAAACACGCATTCTTCTGCTCCTGCCGCAGAAGTAGAGCGATCCACCTTTTCCACATAGCTGCGTCTCCAACCAGCCCACAACCGGTCAATATCGAGTTTCACAGCACCCTCTCGCCTCGCCCTCTCAGTTCAATATGAAGCCTTGCATCACCTTTGACCGCGCTACCTGCGCGAGAAGGGCACAAAACCAGACCGAGTACAGATGCCCAGCGCAGATCTTCCAGTTTTTGCGCCGTATACGCCTTTCTCAAGAATCCTCCTCGTCAAAGGCACAATCACGGCCAAGACGAAGCAGGAATTCTTCAAGAGAAACGCCCCGTTCGTCGTTTCCCTCACGGGTTTTTATCCCCACGGTTCCCGCCTCAATGTCCTCATCTCCCACCACCAGAGCATAAGGAACACGGGCAAGACGGGCATTGCGCAGCTTGGCTCCCACAGTGTCAGGGTGGTCATTGACTTGGGCACGAAAACCTGCAAGACGCAAACGGTCATGCACAAAACGGGCATAGTCCAGATGACGGTCGGCGACAGGCACGATCTCTGCTTGCACAGGCGAGAGCCAGACGGGCAAAGCACCGGCATAGTGCTCCAAAAGAATGGCGAAAAACCGTTCAACAGAGCCAAAAAGCGCGCGGTGTACAACATGCGGACGGTGTTCCCGATTATCAGAACCGGTATAGGCAAGATCAAAACGCTGCGGAAGCTGGAAATCCACCTGCAGCGTAGAAAGCTGCCATTTCCGAGCAATAGCGTCTTTCAGATGCACGTCAATCTTGGGGGCATAGAAAGCTCCGCCTCCTTCATCCACACGGTAGGGCAAACCTGTGACACGCAATGCTTCCTCAAGGGCAGCGGTCGCAGCGTCCCATTCCTCGATCTCCCCCACATATTTCTCTGGTCGTGTTGAAAGCGTCGCCTCAAAATCGCTCAGACCAAAACGTCGCAGCATTTTCATCACAAAGGTCAACAGGCTGAGCAATTCAGGAACAAGCTGTTCACGAGTGCAAAAAATATGGCTGTCGTCTTGAGTGAACCCACGCACCCGCGTCAGACCATGCAGCGCACCCGACATTTCGTAACGGTACACAGAGCCAAATTCAAAAAACCGCAAGGGGAATTCTCGATACGAACGAGTTCTGCTTTTGTAAATGAGCATATGAAAGGGGCAGTTCATAGGCTTCATGTAATACGAAGAGTTATCAAGACTCATCTCGGGATACATACTCTCGCTGTACCAATCGAGATGACCAGAAGTCCGAAACAAGTCCGCTTTTGCAAGGTGAGGAGAGATCACAAACTCATAGCCGGCCTTCTCGTGTTCAGCCCGGCTGTAGTCTTCCATAATCTTGCGTACCAGCCCCCCTTTCGGGTGCCAGAGAGACAGTCCTGCCCCCACAACATCGGGGAAGCTGAACAGATCAAGCTCCACACCCAGCTTGCGGTGGTCCCGTTTTCCCGCCTCTTCGACCCGATACAAATACTGTTTGAGCGCCTTCTTTGACTCCCAAGCGGTTCCGTACACACGTTGCAGCTGCGGACGATGCACATCACCCCGCCAGTAAGCGCCCGCGACTCGCAAGAGTTTGAAATGCCTCAAACGCCCTGTCCGTGGCACATGGGGCCCAGTACAGAGATCCCGCCAGCCATCGTTCTCATACACGCTGACCGTTTCGCCTTCTCCAACCTCATCCGGGTCAATGATCTTCTCAATAATTTCCAGTTTGTAGGACTGATCGGAAAAAAGAGAAAGCGCCTCGGCACGGCTGACTTCCCTGCGCGCAAAAACCTGGTCAGCAGCCATGATCTCGCGCATACGCGCGTCGATCCGATCCAGGTCAGCCGGAGTGAAAGGCTGCTCCACCGCAAAGTCGTAATAAAACCCATCCTCAACAGCAGGGCCAATGGCGTAGCCGGCATCGGGAAAAAGATCGGTAACTGCTTGCGCAAGCACATGCGCGGTCGAATGGCGTAAAATTTTACGCCCTTCCTCTGTCGCCGGTGTGATGATGCTCACCAGGCCAAAAGGAATCGACGCGTCAAGATCATAAAAATGCCCGTCGCAAGTAAGAGCAAGAGCCGACTTCGCCAGGCCCGGACCGATCGCCGCAGCAATCTCATGACCTGTCGCCCCATCGGGCAGCTCCAGTTCCTTGCCATCAGGAAGTGTGTAGCAAGACATACTGGGGCATGGTAGTGAACACACTCATGCCTCACGTTTTCTTTTCGCATATTCTCAAGAAATCAAAAAAAGAACGAGCGTGTCCATCTGGTCATAATGGCAATTGGCAGGCCTCCACCTCACACCATCCCACACCGCACTCTCACGCCCACACGACAAGCACACAGGAAAAACACAGCGAACAGTTCTCCGGCCAGAAGGGCACAAGGAAGGACGCACTGCGCAAAGCAGCTCAGGAAAAGACCGCGACCCTACCGGACCCAACAAAAACACTCCGGGGCTACACATCTCGGGGCTTGTACCCTAAAATCTCTCCATACACATCTGTACGACGCTGGGCACGTGGGCTGATACCTGCCCCACGAGTTTGTGCCTCACGCACAGCGCCAAGATCACAATCGAAAAAAACGGTCTCCTCACGCACAGAAGAAGCCGGACCCGCCACAAGCTGACCTGTAGGACTCGCCGCACAAGAAGCACCCAGATACGAGAGCGGAGAGTGCCCCTCAAGCGAAACTGGGTCGGTTCCCACACGGTCTGCCATCCCAATCCAGACTTGGGAAAGATTCGCCTGCACCGCGGCAGTCCGGTATTGAGGTGTCGTGCCATCGGGCAAATGACTTGCCTTGTCGAAACCAGCCACCCAAGCAGTTGGAACCACCAAAAGATCAGCACCCTGCAGGGCAAGAATACGCACGACTTCAGGGAAACGGAGGTCGTAACAAATCGCGATACCGAGGCACAAGGAATCCCGGCCTGTGTGCCGAACCCCCTGAGGTGCATCCCGACAGACGCCAGTACCCCCGTCTACAACAGGCTCATCAAGCAGAGAGGAAACTGTGCCCGGCACATGAAAAACCGGCAGGCCGGTGTTCCCAGGGGTAAAGATCGCGTGTTCAGGCCCAAAAAGGTGCAGTTTTCGGTAGACGCCAAGGACGCCGCTGCGATCGAGAAGTACAGCAGAATTATATACGCTGGTATTTTCTCGTTCGGCAAAACCACCGACCAACACGATGCCTGTCTCTTTTGCCAGTTTGGTCCAAGCGGCAAGAGCAGGATGCCGGTCCAATGGCCAGGAAAGTGAAAGTGCCCGCGCCGATGACCCAGGAAAACCACAGGCAGCAAGCTCTGGCAAAACAACAAGGTGCGCGCCCTTTGCCACAGCGTCCTGCGCCATTTTCACTGAGCGTTCCACATTGGCTTCCGGGTCATCAAGAGACACATCCAGCTGACAAAGGGCAATACGCCAGACCGAGCGCTGCCTCGACAAAAACTCCGATTGTCCCTCAGGCAAACGGTCAATCGTGTCCTGCGTATGCTCTTCAGGCACCCCCTTCAACGTCGCTGCCTGTGCCTTTTCTGGCACACTCGTCCCTTTCGCAGTACCTAGCTCGCTGTCCGCACTCTGCCGGTCATGTCTCCCAACAAGAGCTGACACACGACGCGCCGTTCCCGAGGATCAACCCTGCTTGATCCTCACTTCATCCTCAGTTAATCCTCAAATCCCAGTTCCCATGTGGTCTGGAAGTCTTTATCAACAAAGACGACAATAATGCCGGACTCATCCCCACTCTGCACAGTGCATTCAAAAGAACTATCAGTCATGATAAACTCTATGGGATTGCACAACACTTCGACTTCCTCAAGTCTCATATCCTCGTCCGCGAGTAAAGTAGTACGAATCTCTTCAGCAAGATCTTTTGTCTCAAAGACCTTTTCCTGCGCATCGACTTGAAGCTCTCCGTCAACGACCGTCACGTTTAAATTCACTTCGAACGCGGACTCGGTCAAACCTGAACAATGAAAGTTCGCGCCCTCTTCCAAAGATGCTTTCTTCGCACAGTTCAGAGACAAAAGTCGTAAAAAATACTTCTCTTCGAAAGAAGTTTCCACTCGCGACCGCACTGAGGCAGAACTCGCTTCGTCGTCCCCGCAAGCAGCAAGAACTCCGCCTCCGAGAAAAACACAGAGAGAACAAAGAAGAGCTGAAAACCGGAAATGTGACGGGAATCTTCGCATCGTCATCCTGACCGTTGTGACGATCGTTTTGTTCGCTCGTCGTTTCTCGTCATTACCTCATCACCGCTGGTCACCATTTTAATTATTATCCTGATTATCCGGGGAAAGAGTACTTCTCAGTGTCGAAGAAGCCCTTGGTAAAAAAGAAGAGAGCAAAGAGGAAGACAACCTCAGAAGATACAGTACGGCATTTCTCCTTGGCCCTGTGCTGTCTCTTTCTTGTGCTTACCTGCTCACAGAACCAAACGAGCAGCTGTCACAAGGGAAAGGGTTCCTACTAGGGTCTTCACTACACTCGCTGGCATTTGTCTGAAATGTTTATCTGCAAAAAAAACAAGATATCAACCCACACGTATCCGTCATGAGCCGTCACACGCCACATACCTCCATCGGAAACCTAGCTGATCTTTTCGAAACAATCGCCGAAACCATACCTGACGCGCCATGTTTGGGAACGGCTGGTGAGAAAACAAAATCCTGGCGAGAAGTCGAAGAGCGTTCTACTGCCCTCGCACAGGGGCTACTCGAAAGCGGCTTGCGCACAGGCGAGTGGGTCGGTCTCTATATGACCAATGGGCATGAGTACATGGAATCCATGATCGCCTGTTTTAAGGCAAGACTCGTACCTGTAAACATCAACTATCGATATGTCGCAGACGAACTCGTCTCGCTGTTCGACGATGCAGATCTTTCCGGTCTTATTTTCGAGGAAACCTACAAAGAACAGGCGATTCATGCCGCCCTTCACCTAAAAAATCTCCACTTCCTCTTACAAATCAGAAGGAAAGCCGCATTCCCTACAGAGAATTATTTTTCTGTGGAAGATTCTTTACCAACCTACGAAAACCTCATCAGCGATCACTACGGCACCTCTCTCGATGTAGAACGGTCCCCCGACGACCTTTACGTTCTCTACACAGGAGGCACGACAGGACGACCAAAAGGCGTTCTCTGGCGGCAAGAAGACATCTTTTACGGAGCCCTCGCCGGAGCCCTCGAACGTCCTGCTCCGCGCACTCTCAAACAAGCCGCCGAAATGTCCCGCACTTCTTCAACCATTGGATTTCCTGCCCCGCCCTACATGCACGGTACCGCCCACTGGTTTGGCTTCTGGTGCCTTTTCGACGGAGGCATGGTCACCTGCACCCGAGGCGAAGGGTTTGATCCTGTCTTATTTTGGGAAATATGCGAACGAGAACACGTCACGCATGCGGCTATCGTGGGAGACTCTTTCGCACGCCCTTTGATCGAGGCCTGGGATACCGCAAATGGCTACGATGTCTCTCTGACTTTCCTGCTCTCCGGTGGGGCCCTTCTCTCTCCCACAACAAAAAAGGCTTTACGAGACCGGCTGCCTGACGTCAACATCGCGGATGGTTTAGGAACCAGCGAATCCGGAGGAATCGGGCGAGCAGGGCAAGAGAATAGATTCCGCGCCGGACGGAGCGTACGCGTTCTCGGGGACGACGGGACCTTTCTTCCCCCAGGCTCCCGCGAAAGTGGCCGCATCGCAAAAACAGGGCGCATCCCTCTCGGTTATCACAAAGATCCGGAAAGGACAGCAAAAACCTTCCCCACAATCGAGGGACGGCGTTGGGTTGTCGCAGGTGACCGTGCCCATCTCCACGCAGATGGCATGATCGAACTCCTGGGACGTGGTTCTTCTTCGATCAACTCCGGAGGAGAAAAAATTTACCCTGAAGAAGTAGAAGCAGCTGTCCTCGCCCACCCTGATATCGCCGACGCCCTTGTCGTTGGAATCCCTTCAGAACAATGGGGCGAAGCCGTTACTGCTGTTGTCGCACCAAAATTGGGTACCATAGAGTATGGATCTATCAGCATTGACGACATCCGAGAATGTTGCCGCGAACGTCTAGCCCGCTATAAATGGCCCAAGTTTCTGGTTGTTGTACCTAACATCCAACGCTCTCCTGCAGGAAAGCCCGATTACGAATGGGCACGCATACAAGCAATCACAACACTCAAGACCGAAAGAAAGCAGCCGAAAAAATGAAAGGATTGCTGGTATTTCGCGTTGCATGCCAGTCGCTCGAGATTGGGGGACTCTCGTGCTTGAGCTAACTCTCGGAGTTCTCGTCGCTATTGGTGGAGGAGTCTGGCTCTGGGGAGTGCTTGACGTTCTCGCGCGGGACCACACAGAATTTGAGGACTGGCGATTCTGGTTGGTCATCTGCTGTGTTGGAGGCCCATTTGGTACTTTCACCTGGGCAGTATTCCGCAGACCTCACGCAGGAGACCTCCCCTCTCTTGAGGAACTACGCACGCCGCAACCCGCATCTACAGGTGCACCTGCACCAGAGCAGACAGTACTCCAGCCGGTACTCCAGCAAGAACCGGTGCCTTCAAATGAACCAATCACCCGTCCCTACTACGTGGAGAATTCCGATGAGAACCCACAAGAACAAACCGAAATAGGGGTGACTCCGCAGGTTTCTCTCCCGTCTAAAATATCCTAAAGAAAACAGGAGAACTACCCAGTAGCCGCCGGAAAACAGCGTTCTTTTTCACAAGACAGCGTCACATTACGCAAGGACACGCACCGGTGTGCCAAGAGGCAATTTCGCCGCAAGAAACTCAATCGCTTCATTTCGGAGCCGCACACTTCCAAGGCTGACTCCTTCCCCGAGCAGCCACGGAGTGTTTGTCCCATGAATGCCGACTATCCCGTCACCTCCGGCAAAATCGGTCACCACATCGGAATAGCCATTCAAAATAAATGCAAAAGAACCATATCTGGAATTCGAAGATGGAGGTTTCAAAAGCTCCTGAATATAGAATACACCGCCTGGAGTCGGCGTGCCGGCCTTGCCAACTGCAATAGGAAAAGAAGCCACGACATCGCCATGACGCAACAGGTCCAGGCGCCGGTCTTTCAGATGCACATCAAGTGAATAGTCCACTCCCTGCACCAACACATCACCCGCACGTATCCACCCTGTCGACGCGTTCGGACGAACCGGAAGCCAGACTTTATACCAGGTTTGACCCTCTATATAGAGCTCTTTTGCAATAAGTAAGGTCTGTGGCGCTCCATTCGGCGTGCGGTTTCTCAGACGCAAGAACAGTGTTGCCTCTTCACCTGGCCAGACGTGCACATCAAGATGATCAGTCACAAGAATGGCGACGTGAGCAGGAAAGTCACGAGAAAGTGTGCGATCCGCTGTCGCGATACTCAGCACTTCTCTGGCTTGCCTACTTTTCTTGAAATAGGGCGCAAGCCCCTCAACCGCAGAGACCGCGAGAGTTTCCGCGTCAGGAAGAAGCGGTGGAGTACTCTGTACACGCGTGATAAAAAGTGTAAGCCCAACAGTAAAACTGAGAGCCACTATCAACACTATGACGCGAGAGAAGAAACCAGGTTTTCCCTGTCGGCCCTGTCTCACTTACGGGTTCATCCTGTTCATGCGTTTCATCTGATTAGTCCGGGTTACAATACTCCCATAACCTCACGAATCACAGCATCGCCAGCAACCACTCTGACAAACCCCAACATATAGCCACTAATACAGGAAAGAAAACCTACAGAGAGATATTCCCTCTGTAAAAGCACGTTCAACAAACCCGGAAGAGAAGAATCTCCCAGCAGAGCGCAAAAAAACAACATTCCAAAAGGAGGGTGGGGGCGACAGGTTTTGAACCTGTGACCTCTCGCGTGTGAGGCGAGCGCTCTCCCGCTGAGCTACGCCCCCCGGCAGGGAATGACTCTAGCATCCGACAGGCCAGACCAAAGAATACAGGCTGGTAGTTCCCCACAAACAGCCCAGAAAAAACCCGCAAACTCTGCGGTCACCCCTCAACTACCAAGAAAGCAAAATCATAAAAAAGTAAGAACAAGGACAAAAGTGAGACAGCCCGCGAGCAAAAGCCGGCGAGCTGTCTCACAAAAAATCACTGCATAAGCGGAGCAAGTTGCATAAGCATCATCATGTCGCCGGTGATCTGAATCTTGCCGGACATGAAGAGTTCCTGCGGGTTGGCATTGCCACCCTGCATCTCCTCAGCGACTTCCTGGGGCATGGTAATCGTGGCACGGGGAGAATCGATGTTCGCCTCAGCACCACCAAAGGTGATGGCAATCCACTCGTCATCACCATCAGTTTTGGTGACCATCTTCATGGTGCCCTGCGCTGCCTTCAGCGTGGTTGCAGCAGTCGGGTTCCCAAGAACGGAGGTGATGCCACCGCCGCCGCCGTCACCGGCGAGGGGACCCATGCCGCCGCCCAGCATACGCTCAGCAGAGGCTTTCCAGTCGGACCCGTCCATGGTGATCTCGACGAGAGTGTCGTCGTCCCGACCCTTTGTGGCAGTCATTTCTCCGCCCTTGATGATCAAGGACCATGAGCCCAAGTCAGTCAGGCTGAAACACACTGCGCCAGGCCCATCACCCTCAATGTCAGACGCCTGGTCAGCAAACTCCGCTACCAGCACTTTGGTGAAAAACTCATCTGGGGTGTCAGGAATCTGAATATCGGCCATAATGTCTTCCTCGGTCAATCAGAGAACGGCCCCCTTGCGGCGCCGCACAACATCTTGCGTACTGCACACCTCACCCTAGCAGGACACAAGACCAATGAGTAAGCGCTTGCTCACCACCCCTCCTGCCTGGGAAAATAGCAAGACACCTAAAGAAAATTCGTTCCCGGGATACGCATCCCCTCCTTGCTTCCCGTCAGCACACTACCTCCCATCATCCGCTCGATTTCCAAGAGAAAACAGGTCAGCGAGCGTCTTTCTGATAGACTCGCTTCACGGTCAAGGCAGAAGTTCACATGCCCATTACGCGGTACCTACCACTTCTGCCGGCGCAGCAAGCACAGGGAAAAAACCCTCCGCATGGCCTGTTCTGGGTGATTAGCTCAGTGGTAGAGCGCTTCCTTGACGCGGAAGAGGCCGAAAGTTCAATTCTTTCATCACCCACCACACAAAGCCTGAGGCCAAGCTTGGTATTTCCTTTTTTTATTCCTGAATGTTAATGTTCATTGGGATTGTACCTCAGAAAAGTACCACAACAGCCTGACTTTTTAGCCCAGCCTCAAAGCCAAACTCGCCACACATTCCCCCCGCGACTCACACTCCCTCAAAACTCCATGCCAGCGTTTTCATCCGCCTTGATGTAGAAATTCCAAGGAATACCCGACATTGGAACTGCGCGACATTCCGAAAAACAAGCCCCTCGCGCTACACATTAACTCAGTACGCCTCGTAGAATCCAGCGCACTTCACAGACGTTGTTTTCCAAAGCAAACTGCGCACAACACTCACCGATCACGCAACATCGCCGCGTATCCAAAAGACAACTCACACCTCTTTCTTTGGGGTACCTGTCTTCTTCTCACCGCTTATCGGACTGTTTCAGGCTATGGTCTGGGACCTTTGCGTTCTGCTTCATGGTTGGGGTGTTGTTGAAAGCAGTCTCCCCAACTGGGTAGGCCAGTGGATTCGCATTGTCCTGCGTATTGTCGATCCGGTCTTTCTCGGTCTCACGGTTCGTCGGGTGAAACGCTGACGGGCGTTCGCGAGGAAAAAATTTCTCAGTACTGGAAAGTGTCTCCCCTTCTGCCTACAGTTTGTGCGCAAAGGGCAAAATCTAACCATCGCGGCTTTTGTAGACATCCCTCATAGAAGAAGCAGCATCGACCCCGACAGGGGACACTCTTTGGCATATACGGCATTTACTATGAAATGCTAATGCCGCGTGCAGTCTCCGGGTTGGGTGGGGATTGCCACCACGAACACACCAGCGTGCAAACTCAATTGAGAGGATATATCCGACTTCTCACAGTATGACCTCATCAAAATTTTTCCCACATTCCATAGGGAAAAATTTTTCCGAATAGATAGCATCCTCCAAAGACACAATAGAATTCGCACACGCGAGAAATACCGGCAACGGGTGGACAACAATCAACATGTCGGGAAAAATCAAGAATTTTTTCAGAAGAACTGCGAGGCTGCGCTTCGCTCTCTCAATCAGTATTGCGGTCAGCAGCATCGTCCTTGCAACAGGCACGAAAAAAGAATTCGCTGCAGGCCGCACGGAGACGAGGCAAACCAATGGGCTTTCTCCAAGCAGCCGGCCTCTGCTTCGGCAATCTTTTTCCACGAGTCCCACGCGCATGGCCCAAGGGCAGCTGCGTGGTCCCGGGCATCACGGCTCTGTTCGTCTTCCGCTGGACCTCACACATCCAGTGCGCTCAGGGCCTACAAGCTTGAGTTCTCTCAGCAAAACCCGGCCTCTGCAGGCAGTCGATCAACACGACATCTCAAAGATCACTGGGGAAGGGGTCGCGTTGACGAATGCCAAGGCTTGGCATGAAGCGGGGCATCTGGGCAGCGGTATCCGCGTGGCAGTGTTTGACGGGGGCTTCGCCGGCTATCAAAAAGCGCAGGAGCGTGGGGAGGTTCCACGGCCTGCAGGCACCCTCGATTTATGTGAGGAAAATACCTGGTCGAGTTTTTCGCACGGAACTGCCGTCACGGAGATCCTGCATGAAATGGCCCCAAAAACATCGGTCTATCTCGTGTGTGTCACCGACAAAACCTTCCCCACCGCTTATCAATGGGCAAAGGCACAAGAAGTTGACCTCATCACGGTCTCCATGGGCTGGCCCTTTTTCCCCGGAGATGGAACCCTGATCGAAAACTCTCCCGACGATATCGCGTCGCAGGCTCGATCCGACGGCATATTGTGGGTAGCGGCAGCCGGAAACGAACGTCGGAGTCATTGGGGAAACACATTCACAGACGAAGACCAGAACTCCTGGCACGAGTTTGCCCCGAACGATGAAAAAAACTTCATCACACTGCTCCCAAATGGGGTTCTCATTTGTGATTTACGCTGGAATAGCTGGCCTCTCTCCTCCAGCGACTATGACCTCTATTTGTATGACCATCTCGATAAGATAGTGGCGTCAAGTTCACGGCAACAGTCCGGGAATCTCCCGCCAACTGAACAAATAGTGTATGCCAATATCAGCTTTCTTCCTCGCAAGTTCTATCTCAAGATCAAGGGCGTAGAAACCCAAGATGCACCTCACATGGATATGTTCGCTGCAGGAACAAGCCTGCAACATGGGAATTCCAGCGGAAGTGTGCTCTCCCCAGGAACATCCTTTGGCTCCCTTACTGTTGGAGCCGTCCACGCCCACACAAACCTATTGGAACCCTTCAGCTCAGAAGGCCCTACCCTGGACGGACGGCAGAAACCAGAGATAGTGGCACCTTCGAGCGTCTCCACATCCACTTTTGGTCTCTTTTCAGGAACATCAGCATCAGCGCCCCATGCGGCGGGAGCAGCAGCCCTTTATCTCAGCGCCTACCCGGAAGCAAACGCTGAGGAAGCACGCGAGTACATTCTCTCGAACGCGCAGGATCTCGGCCCACCAGGACCCGACAATCAGTACGGATACGGAGCACTATGGCTTCCATCTCCGCCGGCTCCGTAGGAAATCAGCTGGTGAGCGTGATTCCTTCCCGACAGGAAACATCGCACCAAAAACCACCGTACGCATAAGGCGCAAGCAGAACGGGAAAACTCACAAGAGGTCGCAAAGACAGGCCAAAACGGGTGCAGCCCATTCGGTCCTGCACACCAACAAATCAGGAATCGCAAGATCCCGGCGGTTGTAGCAGAGAGGACTCCCGTCAATACGAGAGGTATGCAATCCCGCAGCACGTGCCACCGCGACCGGCGCAGCCGAATCCCACTCCCATTGCCCGCCACTGTGCAGATAGATCTCCGCGTCCCCTCGCACGACTGCCATCGCCTTTGCCCCGGCACTTCCCATTGGCAACAGCACCCCGCCAAACTTTTCGACCACTGCCTCAGCCCAAATTGGCGGGCGTGTACGGCTCACAACCACACGGGGACATTCCATCCTCTCCGGGGAGAGCACCGGAAGAGCCGGGGGTCTCGCCGTCGAAAAGGTGACCTTCCAGTCCGGGAGCGCAACTGCTCCTGCTGTTAACGCCTGCTCTTCCACAAGCGCAACATGCACAGCCCAATCAGATCGTCCTTCGCCGTATTCGCGTGTGCCGTCCAAGGGGTCAATGATCCATACGCGTGCGGCATCAAGGCGAGCAAGATCATCAGCCTGTTCTTCAGAAAGAATGGTGTCACCCGGGAAAGACTCCTGCAGAAGAGAAAAAAGCAGATCGTTCGAACGTGCATCCCCTTCTTTTCCGAGCGCTTTGCCTGTTGGCGCGCTTGCACGCGGCGCACTGCCCTTGCTTGACCCATCACGTAAATCGAGCAGAAGAGCACCTGCGAGACCAGCCATGTCCTCGGCTTTCTCATGATCCACCCGGTTTTTTTGCATGCGTTTCCTCTCTCTCGGTTTGTCTGAGGCGACTCTGTTTTCGCGTCTTTGTCGAAGCCTCGCACCGCAGAGATCTCGTCTTTTTCGAAAAACGACAGCGGTCCCGTCATTGGGCACACACGAAAGGCACACACTCTTGTCTCGCTGAAGCAGCCACACCAGGTACCACACTACACAAGGATTTCTCTTCACTCACGCAGGGAACAAAGAGCTGCCCTTTTCCTCGCGTCCCTGCACAAAGCCCAGTACAACGCTCTTGATTGCGGTCTTGGCTCGCGAGAAAAGCGGAACCGTCTGCAAAAAAACTGCAGAGAAGCACTCCGCAAGCTGCCCGCACAGCCCAACACGGCAAAAAAGCCTTTTCTTGTCTGAAAATGTATAGTAGTTATTTAAATAACTACTATACATTTTCAGACTCGCAGAGAGAAGAACAGCGTGCAGGACAACATGGTCATCTGGCAAAATGGGGAATTCGTGACATGGGAAAAGGCAACTGTGCACGTGCTCACGCACGCCCTCCACTACGGCAGCGCAATCTTTGAAGGAATACGCGCATACCGAACTAAAAATGGAGGCACATCCATTTTCCGACTTGACGCCCATCTGCAACGGCTCTTCAACTCGGCAAAAATCCACATGCTTGATGTGCCATGGACAGCAGGTGAACTCTCAACAGCCTGTCAGGACCTACTCCGCCTCAATAAACTGAACGAGGCATACCTGCGCCCCATCATCTACATTGCTGCCGCCGAGACCCCCACACAAGGAAAAAAGACCAACAGGCTCAGCGTTGACCCCACAGGACTCCCCATCCATGCGGCGATCGGCGCTTGGAAGTGGGAGGATTACCTTGGAACCTCACACAAGGAACCCCACCATATGGTGGGAACAGACAAAGGGGTCAAAACTATTGTGAGTTCCTGGCAGCGCATCGACAGCAACACCCTTCCACCTGCTGCCAAAACCGCCGGAAACTATGTGAATTCCGTCTTCGCACAACGAGAAGCGCGTCTCGCAAACGCCCATGAGGCCATTCTCCTCAACAAAGCCGGTATGGTCACAGACGGGTCCGGGGAAAATATCTTCGTTGTGAAAAATGGAAAACTCCTGACCCCGCCCCTCTCTGCCGGATGCCTTGAAGGCGTGACCCGCGACTCCCTCCTCACCCTCGCGCGCGACCTGAGCATACCAACTGCAGAACCAGACCTGCCACGCACCGACCTCTATACGGCAGACGAAGCTTTTTTCTCGGGAACAGCAGTCGAGATGGCGCCCATTGCCTCTGTCGACGGACGCACGCTGCACGCACCGGGCCCGATTTTTGAGAAACTGCGAAAAACCCTCAACACTGTGATCCGTGGAGAAACTACCGATTACGCCGAATGGCGATACCCTGTGTAATCCCGTTTTTCCGCCATACAACAGGACACCCCGACCGGAACTCAAGGCTGCGCGCCACATCGCTCAACCGCGACAAGCAAAAGCAGCAGGCTGAAAAACAGCACAGGGAAAAGCTCCCTGGCATGCAACGCTCGGCGACGGAGCGCGTCCTCGCTCTCTCATCGCGAAAAATACGAAAAGCAAAAGGGCAGTACCGCGGTGCAGCGATACCAAAGACAAGCGAAACACTGCAGACTATTTTGCACTGCAGGAGCTAATCGACCATCCGGGACATGAGGAGAGGAAAAAAACCTGCTCTCCCATAGCCCCATCTCCGCACCACTCCCCACAAGGGCCGCTGCATAAAACCTCAAAAAACGAAGGGCAAACAAAAACAGAGACACCGAGCGCACAGGGAATTTTTTCACGACATAGTAGGCAAGAAAACTCATTTCCCCTGGGAAAACAGAGGAAAACACAGGCTGCCCAAAAAATCGAAAGTCACTTTCCATCAGGGGGGAAAGCAGTCCGATTTATTTCCGCTTTATTTCCCATTTAAAGTAAAAAAATGGTACTTAATATGGGAAAAGGAGGACTGATAAAAAGTCAGAAGAGAAAACTCCGCTCCGACAAAATGCCCGATAGTTGGAGAAACGAGAGGTCAAGAAAAAAACGAAATCTTATAAATACTTTTCTATATTTTTGAGATACCCGGGAAAATTTACCAAAGACGAAGAATGGTACTCTTCGGGCAATGCACACGGTACGCTACAAGCGAGCATGTTTTTGACTAAAGTGCCTTGCAATGCAGCACTTGCTCACTCACCTTTCGCTCTCCACCTTTGAAGGAAAGAGCACTGGCCCAAACCACAGAGGAATGGCATCCATCCTCACGTGGCACGCACGTTGCATCAGAGCGGGATCCCTGCAAACCAAACCCGGTGGGCACCGCACACGTCATACACGACTTCCATCATATCTGCAATCCAGCGCAGGAGACATCTCATGAAACTCCCCAGACATTTCGGCGCTGTCCGCGTCGTCGTCCATCCGGGCAACGGCACCGTTGCTTGTCTTCCTCATTTCATTCTGGTCATTCCAACCCAAACAGCAACAACAGTCGAACTGCTTGACAGGGCAGAATCATGGGAAGATCCAGAGTCCATCCTTGCAGGCCTGCAAGGGTTCGCAGAACAAGAAGATGTAGACTTCGCGGCGCTTTTCCCTGAAGAAAACAACATCACTGTTTTCTTGTCGGGCAGCATGGACGCCGTCGAAACAGCAGGAGCCGACCTCACCTACCGGCGCAACACCGAAGGGGTCCGCATCCTCACGCTCACAGACCAGTTTGAAAGCCTCGGACTCATTGCACATGGGACTGACCCTGCCCCACCAGACCGCAACTATGGGCTCGACAAGGGAGTCGTCCCAGGGAGTGCGCTCACTCTGCTCCGCACTGGCGACGCACCTGAGGAAGAAGAAATAGATCTTCCCGCCACAGAAATCGCCGAAGAAGATGCTCCGGCAGCAGAAATTTCCAGCCCAGCCGCTGTGCAGCACGACATTCCCGAAGCAGCAGCACAGCTTGACGAAGACCAATCACCAGTCCAAGAATTCGCCAGTTCCCTGGAGCTGGAGAAAAACCGGGCTTTCATTGCAGAACCCGAAGAGGAGGAACCCTCTGCTCCCTCCGCGTCTCACTCAGACCCCTTCCCCCACTTTGCAACTCCCGAAGTAAGCGAGCCACCCGCACAAGTAAGCGAGCCACCCGCACAAGTAAGCGAGCCACCCGCACAAGTAAGCGAGCCACCCGCACGCAACTTCGTACTCTCGAGTGCGCCCGAACCGGCCCTTCCCTCTTTCGGTGAAAAAGAAGAGGCTCCCTCGATAGATCTGAGTAAGGCAGGCAAAGCCGATGTCCCCGAGGAGCTTCCTCAAGAAATAGCGGCTGCTGTTTCCGCTCCCGACATCGATCCTCTCGGAGAGGACGACCCCATGCCTACCCTCATCGTGCCTGCAGTCACTTCAAACGACCAGGTTCCCCAACTCGAAAAACGTAGTACTTCTCTGCCAGGTCCGGTTGCACAACCGCTTCAAGGCTCCTCAAAAGCTTTTGAGGAGATCGAAGAAAACAAAACCGAAATCCCGGTTGTCATGACAGACGGCCTGTACTGCGCCCGGGGGGACTTCAACCATCCTGACGCGCAGACCTGCGCATACTGTGGTTTGGATCTCACACGGGCACCACGCAACCTGGTGAGAGGACCACGCCCGCCACTCGGAGTCATCGTCCTCGACGACGGCACAACCTTCACTGTCGACGACAACTACATCTTGGGGCGAGATCCCTCAAACGACCCAGACGTAAAAGCAGGAACGCATCGCCCACTTCCTCTTGACGACCCAGAACAACACTTGTCACGGATTCATGCCGAAATCCGCTTGGAGGGATGGAACACTCTTCTCACGGACCGCAAATCAGCAAACGGGACATATATTTCCTACCCGAACGCCCCAGGATGGACTCTCATCCCTCCGGGCACTACAGCAAAACTTACATCTGGCGTACATGTTCTTGTGGGTCACCGACAGTTTGAATACAACGGTCATCACGAGCACAGCGGCACAAGCGCAAAACGCTTCTGAATAGATCGAGCCACACACATTCAGCCTCTTGATGGGTTCGGACTCGTCAACGTCTGCAAATCCGAATCCATCGAGAGTTCTCTCGACCCTTTTCCCGCTTGTCTCAGAACTGTCCCAAGACTTCACATTGGCAAAGCCCTCATCGAGATCCGACCATTGCCCCCCCGTCCACAATCATTGTGTGACCGGTAATCCACGAAGCCTTCTCGCTCACGAGAAAAACTGCGGACTGAGCAATATCCTCAGGCTCACCCAGACGCTGTAGGGGAAAAGAAGCTGCGATACGTTCCTCGTTCGGCGCCCAAAGAGCACGCGCCATATCGGTTTTCACCAATCCTGGGGCAATGGCGTTCACCCGTACAGACGGAGCAAGCTCTCCTGCCAAAGTCCTGGTCAAATGCATAAGAGCTGCCTTCGTGGCGTTGTACATGCCAAGAAAGCCTTCGCTGATAAGGCCACCAATAGAAGCAATGTTCAAGATGACACCCCCGTGTTCTCCCATCCAAAATTCGTGTGCTTTCTGGGAGAAAATAAGCGGGCCGCGAAAATTAACATTCCAGGTCTTGTCATACTGTGCAAGCTCAATCCCCAAAGTTGGTCCCAAATAGGGATTCGTCGCAGCATTGTTCACGAGAATGTCACAAGCGTGATAACGCTCTATTGTCGCAGCAACAGCAGCCTCCGCCTGCTCCGGATTCCCCGCGTGCGCCACAACAAAATCAGCATCGCCACCGAGCTCTCGGATTTCCATCACGGCCTTCTCGAGCGCGTCCTGCTTACGCGAAGACAGCATTACTCGGGCACCAGCAAGAGCAAATTCTTGGGCAATTGCACGACCAATCCCTTTGCTCCCACCAGTCACAAGCGCGGTCTTTCCATCGAGGCGAACTTCCATGTCATCTCCCTCCTGGACCCATTGTTCTGGATCCATTTTCCCCAGAGGTACTTCTCTCGTTTTCCTCTGGAGCGTCTGTCTTGTCCGTCAATAGCTCATCGATAGCTGTTACTGTGCCCGTCTCACCCCAGAAAACCCTAGAAAGACCCGACAAAAAGACTCGACAATATGAAAAAAAGTTGGACGCAGCTTACTCCGGTCGCGTGAGAACTTGTCGAGAAAACCGAGCAGATCCCAGCGAAAAAACACACCGGGAAAAGACATACGGAGACGGCCCGCCGAAAAAAGACCCCCGGACAGCCCAAAAATCAGGAAAAAACTGGGAACCAAAAACAGCACAACAAAATCCGCAATACAGAGAGCTTTCCCCTCGCTGTGCGTTCTTCCCCCCATCTGAACAGGGCCTTTTTCTCTATCGGAGAAAAGCAAAAAAAGGGAACAGAAGGCACGTCAGAGAAGATCTTCTTTTTTCGTCTGGCTTGCACACGCTGGTCAGTACACCATTCTTAAGAAGTCTCTACCCATACAAGTATCCTGAACATACAACTCATATGTATGACTTCAGGGTATGATGGGAGAAAATGGGAGGGTAGAAAAAACCAGCATGAAGCCACGCAGCATGGGCCTCGAAAGTGAATTTGGCATTGCTTTGCGCCGCGACGGCATGTGGGATGTGGATCGTCCTGGTTTAGCCTGTCTGCTCCTGACACCGCTTCGCAAGGACGCCCCAAGTCCAACTTCCCAACGACAGACCTCATTTTTTATCGAAAACGGGGGCCGTCTCTATGTCGACTTGAGTGTGCACCCCGAGTACGCAACGCCTGAAGTATGCAGCGCAACTGACGCCGTCCGGTATGACAAAGCAGGCGTGTTGCTCACCAACAAACTCCGCCAGATTTGCGAAAATGAGCTACGCGCCGAAACAGGCGACGACAGCATTGAAGTCCATGTGCTCAAGAACAATGTCGACGCGGCAGGCAACACCTACGGCTGCCATGAAAATTACATGGTGAGCGGGACTGTCCCTATCGATCAGCTTTCAACCTGGCTTCTTCCCTATCTTGCCACCCGCCAAATTTTCGTCGGAGCAGGGAATATCACACAAACCCCTGAAGGCGAATACTATTTTGCCCTGGCGCAGCGCTCCCAGCACATCACCCAAGAAGTATCCGCTTCATCCACGAGAAACCGACCCATCCTCCATATTCGCGATAAACCCTATGCAAACGCAGCACGCTTTCGCCGCCTCCACCTCATTGTGGGCGACTCCAATATCGGGGAATATCCCACCTTTCTCAAAATGGGCGTGACTTCTCTCATACTTCGTCTTATCGAAACGACAAGATTCCTCCCGAAAATCGAAAAAATCTGTCTCGAAAATTCTGTGCAAGCGATTCAGGACATCAGCAAGGATCTCACCTGCAAACAGCCGATCCGCCTTGCGACTGGGAAAACAACAACACCCCTCGGCATCCAGTATCTTTTCTATGCAGCCTGCACTCAATTCGCAAATGAATACGAGATCCCGGAAGACGAACGCCGAGCCCTTACCATATGGGGAGAGGTGCTCCGTCTCATCGACGACAACCCTATGAAACTCGTTGGTACGCTGGATTGGGTGACGAAAAAAACCCTGGTCGACGCGGCCACGGCCCGACACGAAACCAGCCTCGCCGACCCTCGAGTCCGCTCTTTGGACTATGCCTACCACGAATTACACCCAGATTGGTCGCTTGCCCGTTCGCTCGAAAAACGCGGCATACTACGCAGCATGCTCGATGAGAAGGACATCGAGTCTGCGACAATTACCCCACCACACAACACAAGGGCACGACTACGGGGTCGTACTCTTTCCGCAGCAAAGGCCGCCGGCTTCCACGCAATGCTGGACTGGACAACTTTCCGCCTCTCCAACTTGCACACATCTTCATCTGAACAGATTTTTCAGTTTGACGACCCTTTGCAGGCACACGACGAAGAACTCGACGACTTCTTGGAAAAAGAACTTCGTGCCTCCTCGCGCTTACGCAACGACAAAGTACGCCGCCCTGGAGGGATGCAACGCTCCCCCAACCTGATCGTGATTCACCGTCCACGGAACCAGCCTTCCACGCACACTGCCCGGCCAAAGTCAAACAGGCCCTAAAACACTGCGACAGAAAGAACACTCGAGACGGGCAGCATGAAAAAACCGCAACGCCTGCCCAAACACTGCGCTCATACAAAAACATTCCAGGCCCATAAACCATAAAAAGACACGCGGCCGCACACTTCGGGCGCACTTTCATGGGTGAGAGTTTCCCAGCCCCTGCTTGCACACGTGCTTGCACTCCTGCTTGAGTACATAGGAAAAACTTGGCAAGGAACACCATGCCTGTTGACAGCCACGCCGTCGAAGTCATTCTCCGCAACAGCATCATCAAGGCACTTCCGTCTCGCCATCCTGTCGGAATTATCGCGAGTGCCGTTGTCGGGAAAAAAGAGTACTGGGCATCCTGCGGACGTTCCTCAGCGACAGATGACACTACTCCGAGCATAGACACCCTTTTCGAGATAGGATCCGTCACCCAACTCTTCACTTCGCTCTGTCTCGCCGTGCTCCACGAAAAAAAAGTGCTCTCACAAGAAGATCCGGTACAGAATTTTCTTCCCTCATCTTCTTCTCTCACCTTCCGCGATGAGCCGATTCAGTTGCAGCATCTCGCCACCCATACTTCGGGGCTACCTCGCGTGCCTCCGGGCTTCCCTCGCGCGACTCGAAACACGCGAGAAAACCCTTACAGTGTTTACACCGATGAAGAAGTCGAAAAAGCTCTCTCGCTCGTAAAACTCCGCGTTCGTCCTGGCCGCCACTATTCCTTCTCCATGTTCGGCGCCGGACTACTCGGACAAGCTCTCACAAGCCACACAGACAGCGAGTACGAGAGCTTGCTACAAAGCTGCATCTCCGACCCTCTCGACCTGAAAAACACGCGTTTTACTCTCTCCCCCTCTCAACACAAGAAACTCGCCCTAGGTCATTCTTCCCGAGGCAAACCTGTACCGGAATGGCAGTTCGCTTCTCTTGCCGGTGCCGGTGGACTCCACTCAACAGCCGAAGACCTGCTCATCTTCCTCAATGCCCATACCGGACGCATACGCACACGGCAGTCCGATCTCTCCCACGCCATGTCGCACACGAAAAAAATGCGCGCACAGATTACACGTCGCCGGCAAATCGGCCTGGGCTGGCATATAGAAGCACCCCACAAAGGGATCCCAGAGATTCTCTGGCACAATGGGGGAACAGGAGGGCATCGTTGTTTCGTGGCTTTTGTCGAAGCAACAAAAACGGCGGTCGTGATTTTGGCGAATTCCAACCAGTCTCTCGACCGTTTAGGCTTCCAGCTGATTCGCACCTTTCACACCATTGCTCTGCCCTAAGAAAAAGCGAAAAACAAATCCGGTTTCAGTTGCATCAGGTCATCACGAGAAAAAGCTGAACACTCAGCGAAAAGACAGAACCCTGCGACACAGCCTGCCCAGGCCGGAAGGGCCGAACACCGCTTCCCGCAAAGGTCCCAGCTAAGATTCTGCAACAGGGAAGCATCTCTCTCAGAGCAAGCCACACCAATGGGGATAAAATGTCGCAAATCTCACTTTTCGTCACCATGAAGGCGAAAGACGGCAAAGGGCCAGAACTCATAGAAACGCTGGAAGCTGTGTTCTCCACGGTCGACAAAGAAGAGGGCACCATCCATTACGGCATGCATCAAGCCACGAATGATCCTGACACCATCATGTTCTTCGAGATGTACAAAGACAATGACGCCTTTCAAGCACATGCCACAAACCCCGAAACCATGCCCGTACTCGCAAACATCGGCAACATCCTCGATGGCAGCCCCAGTATGGTGATTACTACTCCAGTACACGTACTGCGATAGTTACTGCCCTTTTTCCTCTCAAACCACGCCACACACGCCTTCGGACAACTATCTTTCATTATCGCTCCTTCCTGCGAAAACAAGAACGGAACAAAAGGTAGTTGTCTCTCGGGCGTTTTTCACGCGTAGCGTGGAAGGCACTCATGTCTTCTGTATACGACCTCTACTCACGTGGGTGCGCCCTTCTTGAGAAAGGCCATCCACACGCAGCCTGTCTCTCGCTTACGCAAGCGAGAGATGCCGAACCTGAAAAAGTCTCAATCCGTGTGGCATTAGGCCAAGCTTTTTTCAATTCCGGACAAATTACGGAAGCCGCGGAAGAGTTCCACGCAGCAGCCGCACTCGCCCCAGCTGATGACTATTCCCACTTTGGCCTGGGTCTCTCTTATTCCCGCCTAGGCAAGCTCACAATGGCTGCCCGCCACTTAAAATTGGCGATTGCCATGCGCCCCGATCTTGATGCGTATCGTCAAGCCCTCTCTCGTGTCGAAACCCGCCGCCGCGCCAGATAACGAGCGCGAGCGTCACCGCACGCAACAATAAAGCGGAAACACACCTCGTTCACCGGTAAAAGGTATTTTTTCCCGAGTGCGCTTGGATTTTCTCGAACAGAGACTTATCGGAGAATGTCCCAGTCATCAAAATTGCCAATACGCCGGCGCCTGGACAGCAGGACTGCCACACCGGCCAGGACGACAAGAAGCGGCCACCATCGAGAAAATCCAGAATCAACCAAGCCAAGAAAAACCAGCAAGACACCCGGCAATAAAGGCCACCAATTCCACATATTTGCGCCACGAGTCCAGATGGAAACGCCCCACAATAAGAAAAGCCCTACTCCAGTGCCCAGAGAGATTGCCTTGATGCCGTAATCGGTATTGAGATAAAAACCAAAACCACAGCCAAGGCCCACCAACACTGCCCCAGGTACAAGAAAACCATAAAATCGCCAATGCCACCAGGCAACAGCGAACCCTAGGCCGGCGAACACAAGAAGAGCAGCGAACTCCAGGCCCAGAAAGCTAAAAACAAAAATTCCGGCACCCAGCACGATGAGAAGGGCACCAATAAAAAAAGAGACGGACCGATACAATACCGAGCCTCCCGCCGTTTCTTCCTTCAACATAGCGGTCGAGCATAGCCGCCCACTCCTCTCAAAAAAAGCACCGGCGAAAATATCAGGAAAAAATCCGCATGAAATCAGCGACCAGAAGACCTCGAAGGCCTCCTGGTCGCATTCTGGCAAAGAAAAACCTCGCCAGAAACAGCAGCTACTGATCAGGTGAATCTCCCACACTTGCAAAAATGAGGGGGAAGACCAGTAAAGGAGTCACTGCTCAAATGAGAATCAGCACGCTCCCCCGCCATTACCTGGCAGCACCTTACCGAGCAAGCCGCCAACGCCTGCCACAGGACTCACTTCCGGCATTGAGAGGTCAAGCTGGAGAAGTTCGAAGTCAGGTCCTATGTCAATAAGGTCAATGTAAGGCGGCATGAGGAAGAGAAGTGGCCAGAGTTCCAGGTCGGGTCCAATGTCAAACATGTCGATACCTGGTTGGATATCAATCGCGACCTCTGGCAATCCAAAGCGAGAATCCCGCTCTGGAAGCACATCAAAACGAGCAAACGGCAAGATAGAGGAGCAGTCGTCTCTCCCGCTTGGTCCTCTTCCGCTCATTTTCTGGAAGATGTCACCAACTTGTTCCTGAATCCCGGTACTGGATTGTGTACCCGTAAACGAATGAACGGTTTTCGCGGCAAGAGGACTTGCGCCGAAACCAAGCGTCGTCGCAACGACCGCTCCTGCAGCGAGGGCTGCTGCCCATCGACTTCTGCCTCTCCCCACACTTTTTCCACTCAAACTCCGTCCCATCTGTTTCCTTTCTTTCAACGCCCAACAGACGCCTCGTTCTTTTTCCACCTGGTGGCTGTCCGTCAAGAGCGTGAACACAAAAAGTATTTAGCTGGAAAAATCTGAGTTGTCCAATGGGGGAGCGGAGAAAAAAGAAATATCACTGCAAAAAGGAAAAGAAGAAGATATCCCTTTTTTCCCCAACGTTCTTTATAGAATCCCATGCCAAAGCCTATTCGCCACAGGAAAACGCGTCACCGTCACCCCCAAAACCGATGTCCTCTTCACAAGCCTCACGCCCCTCACACACCGCGGAAAAATACCCAACATACCTCGCTCTTCCCACACAACGCCACAACCATGGACATACCCGCCCACCACAAACACACTAGGCTAAAAGAGCCGCTCCAAAGACCAGTGCGACAGCACCCTATTTCCACAAGAAATTGAGAAAAGGACGGCAAGGGGGAACCACATCATGCGCTTGCAGAAGCCACGCATCCCACCGCTATCTCTCGACGAACCAATGAAGGGAGGGGGAATCGGGGGCCGAGGGGGAGGCCGCAACATCTTCGGCACACTGGCCCACCATCCCGACCTTGCAAAAGGCTTCATGGGCCTCGGAAGCCATGTGCTGGGAACAAATCAGCTGCCACCTAGGGAACGCGAAATTCTCATCCTTCGCATTGGCTGGCTCTGCCAATCAGAATACGAGTGGGGACAACACGTTATCATCGGCAAAAGCGCCGGACTCACCGATGAAGAGATCGGCATGATCGCAGAAGGGCCAGACGCCGACCAATGGTCCGATTTCGACGCGACTCTCGTCCGCGCTGCCGACGAACTTCACGAGGATGCTTTTATTACCGACACCACTTGGAATGCCCTCGCCCAACAATACGATAGAAATCAGCTCATGGACGTCGTCTTCACAGTCGGAATGTACAACATGGTATCCATGGCCCTGAATTCCTGTGGGGTACAACTCGAAGAGGGCATCGAAGGATTCTCTCACTCTCCGAAAAAAAGTACGCCCTCATAAGGGCATCAAGCCACAGTCATCACGCGCGCGCCGCACCCCGGAGTCCGAGTATGCAAAATACCGGACTCTTTCGCGCCTGGTTTCCCCGCGTCTTGCGTCACCCTTCTCACCCCACCCCAAAGTTCACATCCGGTGAGAAAAAAGAGACGCGCGCACGGTACCTCTCAATGATGGTCTCCCCCCACAGGAATAGACATCACAAGTTGACGGCCCACGTCCGCAATCTGGGCCACACCGCTAAGTCCCATCGCGTCGGCAAGGCCGTCTCGCAATATTTCCAGAATCCGGCATACCCCCTCCTCGCCCCCTGCAGCAAGTCCCCACCACACGGGCCTTCCCACCAAAACGGCCTTTGCGCCAAGCGCAAGTGCCTTCAACACATCTGCACCATGCCGTATCCCTCCATCCACCAAGACCGGGCAGGCGTCGTCAACCGCCTCAACAACAACAGACAAAGCATCAAGCGAAGCAATATCGCCATCGAGCTGTCGCCCCCCATGATTCGAGACGATAATGGCGCTTGCCCCCGCCGCCACAGCCCGTTTTGCATCAGCAACCGTTGTGATGCCTTTCAACACCAGTGGGAGGTTCGTGAGACTGCCAAGCCAGGCTACGTCCTCCCAGGTCAAAGAGGAATCCATTTGCGTATCTGCATATACAGCAAGCCCGGATCGACCCGGAATTTCTGGCAGGTTCGCCCGCAAATTCGCCATTTCACACCCAGGAGGAAGCGTAAAACCATTGCGTTGGTCGGCATAGCGGATCGCAAAAAAAGGAGTATCCACCGTAAGGACAAGCGCTTGGAAACCAGCTGCCTCAGCCCGAGTCGCGAGCTCTTCCGTCAGACTCCGGCTCTTGTGAATATAAAGCTGGAACCAACCTTGGTATTTTTCGCCACCTGCGGCTGCAACTGCTTCAATCGGCTGGGTAGAAAGCGTAGAAAGCACCATCAACGTGCCCAGATTCGCGGTTGCTCTCGCAGTGGCAAGCTCTCCATCGGGATGCGCCATACGATGAAAAGCAGTCGGGGCGATCATGATGGGAAAAGCGAGTTCCTGACCCAGAACACGGGTCCGCAAGTCAATCTCTGACACATCCGCAAGGATCCGCTTCCGGAAACACCAGCGATAGTAGGCCCGTTCGTTCTCTCGGAGCGTCCACTCGCTCCCTGCACCCGATGCAACATAGTCATACACCATTTTTGAGAGAGAAGCACGGGCATGTTCTTCAAAGTCTTTGTACTCGATAAACTGAGCAGGATCCACTCTTCCAACCTCTCAAGCTTACGCCCGAACAAAAAAGAACACGCGCATCTCACGCAACATCCGAGAAGGTCCTCCCCCAGTCTGCACGGTACGCCCAAGCCACAGAAAATTAGACGTCCCGCCCAGGTACTCTGAGAAACTCCATCCTGTGGGAAAAACGCCAAACGACATCTCTTGCATTTTTGCGTTGCCACAAGATCTGGAAAAAAATCTCAAGAGAAGACATTTTCCAGGAATTCTCCATCGCACAAGTGTCCGCAGAATAATTATTTCTTCGGCCATATTTCAGCGAAGCCATCGCGCCAGCTTGAACGAACCGGAACCCATTTCATCCTGCGGCGCGCAAGCTCGTTCGAAACAGAAGGCTGTCGCGTCATCACATGGGAAAAGAGAGGCGACCGAGTCGGTTTGTAAACCCAAAGAGGGTGTTGCCGCGGAGAATCCGCCCTCAGTAAATCCGCAACAAATGGCACCCATTCTGCAGATGCCACCGGGTCATCGTCCACGATATTATACACATCAGCAGGGGCTTCTCCCGCAGCAAAAACTGCCCGTGCAGCGTCTTCCACATGGAGAAAACTCGCGATTCCTTCGCCCTTCCCCAAAATCGGGAACCGCCGTTGGCGCAGAAGATCGGCACACCGGCCATCAGCTGAAAAAAAAGTGCCTTCGCCATAGAGCCAACCACAGCGGAGCACAACCCCGATATTTCCATCTCCCGCCCCTCGTACCCAATCCTCCATTTCCAAGAGAGCCCGCACAACCCGGCCGAAAGTCCCTCTTGCAGAGACCCCACAAGGGGTTTCTTCGGTCGCCGCCTCTTTACTTGCCGGGTACACAAGGATCGAACTCACTGCCACGATACGTTGTACACCCGCCTCAACAGCAGCGCTCACAATCCCCTCGGTCCCGGTCTTCCAGACGCGAAGGGCAGGCGTGAGCTTTCTTGCACAAAAACGAGAGGGAACCCACGCAAGTGCAGTCGCACAATGAAAGAGCACATTCGGTTTGGCAGAGATGAGAAGACGCCGCACTCCTTCGACATCGGCAAGATCCCCCACGCAAGCCTTCACACCACTGGCAGAGAGAACTTTTCCGTGCGCTTGCCTTCTTGTCAGGACCGTGACGTCATAGCCGCGGGAACGCAACAAGGACACAAGCGGATTCCCAATAACCCCTGTGCCTCCTGTCACAAGCGCGCTCACGGATCCCGTGCCCGACGAACTCATGACTCAGCTTCTCCTCTCGTGGCAGACCTCAGCAGACCTCAGAGGGCTTCATACACAGCATCCAACAACACTGCAGCACGAGGATCCAAAAGGGGATGCGGACCCATGGCATTCATTACATAGCCAAAGCTCACTTTCGCGATCGGGTCAGCAAGCCCAATCGACCCGCCTGCCCCTGCATGGCCAAAGGTTCGAGGATTCGGTCCATAGCGGGCGCTGGGGCGGTCTTGCGTCAGCATGTAGCCAAGAGACCAGCGAGTACGGAGGCCCAAAATCTTGTCGGGGCCCACAGCCTGTTCCGTCCAGCACCGAGCAAGGCCTTCTTCGGAGAGAATTTCAACACCATCAAGCACGCCGCCACAGGCCAGCGCACCATACACTCTCGCAAGCGAACGGGCAGTGGCATGCCCATTCGCGGCAGGAATCTCCGCGCTGCGCCACTCTTTTGTATTGGGACCAGTGAGAATCGAAGGAGGGTTCGCCATGGCGCGCATGCTGAGGCCATCGGGGCTCCTCATGCGTTCCATGACAAGACGTACATCTTCATCGTCGCCCTGCACTTTCCCCATGCCCATCTGCCCAATAGGCGCAACGCGACCGTGCTCGGACTCCGGCAGACCAATCCAAAAATCAGCGTCAAGCGGGCCGGCAATCTCATCTCTGAAAAAGGTTCCGAGGCTTTTCCCGCTCACACGCCGGACAACTTCCCCGACAAGCCAGCCCGCAGTCACCGCATGATAACCATGCGCTTCACCTGGAACCCAGAGGGGAGCCTGTTCGGCAAGGGCACTGGTCATCACATCCCATTTGTAGATGTCATCAGGCTCAAGCGGACGCTCAATAGCAGCGAGCCCTGCCTTATGGCAGAGCAACCAGCGCACAGGAATATCGGCTTTTCCAGCCGCAGCAAACTCCGGCCAGTACGTAGCCACTGGAAGATCGAGATCGAGTTCTCCCCGATCAACAAGGCGATGAGCGCACAAGGCGGTCATGCCCTTTGTTGTAGAGAAAACGTTTACAAGCGTGTCACGTTCCCAAGGAGCAGACTCGTTTTTATCAACAAAGCCACCCCACAAATCAAGAACAGGAACACCTTCCACGCTTACTGCAACAGCCGCCCCGACCTCGCTGCCATCAGCAAAACTCGCCCCAAAGAGTTCTCTGACTTTTTCAAAACGAGCATCACACTCTCCGCGCACACTCCCGCTTCCCATTCGTCCCCCTACCTCTTGCTTCTTATCGTAAAATCAGCGTGTTGAACTCATGCGAAGTGCATTACCCAACAAAAATCAAGAAAAAAGATTCGGAAATCCAGACTTTTCCCTTGCTCTCCCAGGGATTTTACCGGCACAAGAGTTTTACTGAAAAAAGAAAACTTCTTCTCGGGGGAGCAAAAAATCTCCCTTCCCCACAGTTCCCGGGCAGTTTCCCAGCAGTTTCCCGGCAAATGTCCAAGTAACGCACACACACAGATTACGACATCAGCGTACGTACGACAATCCCCTGTTCTACAGCCACCTCACCCCCCAACGGCACACATCCCATTCGCCCACTCAACAGCGGCCACCATATCTTCTTGGAGAGAATGCGCATGCAGACGAAAACGCGAAGCATGCTCCCGCATTGCCGGAAAATCACCACGCTCCCATGCGAAAACAAGATCTAGCACCTGCTTTAACCAGTTATCACATCCATACAAAGCCATTTTCACTGTTTTCGAGACAGGAACCGTTTCAAGCGCCTGCGCGAGCGTACGGCAAAGCAGAACATCCAAAACTGAAAGTAATCCTCCGAGAAAAGCCTCATCTGAAGAGACGTCTCCTTCGATTTTCTTCGCGATGAGTTCGGCAAAAAACGCGCGCGTCAACCCCAACGACAGCACTTCTCGTGGCGCGCTCTCTGCCAAATCACTTACGACAAAGAGAGCGACCCAGCGTCGAAACTTGCGCTCTCCCAAAAAAACAAGCGCCTGACGAATCGAAGAAATCTCCTGGCGGACCCCCTGAGCGGCAACATTGATATGCCGCAAAAGCCCAATGCTTAAGGCAGGGTCCTGTTTTACGACATGCTCAATGCGCCGGTAATCAATGCTTTCCTCGGTAATTTCGCGCAGCAAAGCAAGCGCACCGGTCCGAATGATCTCGACATTATTCCCACCCACCGAATCCGGTTCTGTGAGAAAACGCCCATCGAACATTGCGCAACCCCAGTCAGATGCTTGCGCAACTTCGTAACGAGAGCGCACACGACTCGCAAGCACACACACCCCCTTCTGACACAACCGAGAAACAAGCACACGCTGTTCGGAGGGAAACCTGCACGCAAAGTCCACTTGCACCACAGAAAAATCTTCCCAATGATCCTGCCAAAGGTCGAGATCAGGAGAATCCAAGAGAAGCAACGGCCAACCATCATCACGAAGACGGATACAGGCCTCTAAAAGCCCAGGCACAGGGCCACCTGTCGTGGGCACCTCGATCCCGCCACGGGTACGGTGAAGTAAAAAATCGGGCAAACTCTCACCGGGCAAACCCTTCTCAGCAGGATCTCCACCCGAAGGATCCCTACTTGCAGCTACCGCCATAATCACGTCTGCCGGCAAAGGGACATATCCCAAAGCACCTTCCCACAATGGGGCGAAATCCGGCGAAGATAGTTTCTGCACAGCTTTCAGTGCCTCAGGCACTACCCCCACACGCCGCCACATACCTCGCACGGCACGCTCGACTTCAGCTCCTCCCCCCACTCCCTCCGCAGAAACATCCAAATACATAAATCTGTAGGCGAGAAGATTGAAGCCCTCATCGAGAACAGGACAACGAACCACAGCGATGTCCACGCCACTTCCTCTCCATCATTCTTCTTACCGCTCACGCACACCAGAAATGGCCTCACTACAGCAAGAAGACCCTCCCTGGGCAACCGCCCAAGGAATTCTCACACACAACTCTCCCCTTTCATGTCGGCAGAAAACTCATATCGGCAGAAAAATCCATTCCAACAAAAATCATGGGCAAAGATCCCGAGCGAAAAATGACACACGTACCTGGTCTCTACAGAAGGGAAAAACGCATAAAATTCCCCCAGGGTAAACTTTTCTTATGGATACTCCCTCCCAAGAAAACAGCGAACGTACTCCCGACGCTTGGAGTGGAATCAGCAAAACCTACAGTCGTTTTTTCCACCCATACACCGAGCTCTTCGCCCATGACCTGCTCGTGCATTCACAGCTCATGCCCGACCACGAAGTGCTCGACATTGGGACAGGATGCGGAGCACTATCCCTTCTCGCCGCGTCGCACTGTGCAGATGTGCAGGCGATTGATTTCTCCCCGGATATGCTGCAACACCTCGAAGAAGAAATCATGCGGCGCATGGTCTTGAACATTGACACCACATGCATGGATGGTTCTTCTCTGAAATTCCCTGAAGCGTCCTTCGATCGAATCTACTCCAACCTCAGCTTGATTTTCTTCCCCGACCGAGAAGCCGGCTTGCGAGAAATACAACGCGTCTTACGCCCTGGTGGCAAGGCAGGTATTACAGGATGGCGTGGTCCAGAACACGTCGAGGCCATTAACATGATCACAACCACTGCCCAACAGCTTTTCCCTCACTGCACCCCCGACACGCAGCCATCTTCGGCACTCTGCTATGCCGATCCCGAAGTGCTGCGAGAAGAACTCGAACAAGCGGGCTTTGCGGAAATCGAAATCCATGTAAGCACACATCCTCTCCTGGCACGTTCCCCTGAGGATTACTGGGAGTGCTTCTCTCAAACCACCGAAGAAACACAAAAAATTCTTCGCGCACTCGACGAAGACGAACGAACATCAGTAAAAAACGCAGTCGTCGGCACACTGCGGGAGAGATTTGGGACGAAACGGGTAGAACTCACCGCCTCTGTCCACATAGGTATCGGGACTGCCCCCTAACCAGCAAATACCCCTTATCCTCGCAATATTCTCCGGAACGGAAACGGTCGGCGTCGCTTCCGTTCTGCATGCAACATCGAGATCTTCAACATCAAGGCAGGCAACTCTCTTCGCTGCGCTCTGCTCCTCCCGGCCAGGGCAAAGACAGGAAAACACTTCCCCGCACACCTCCACCGACCTTTTCCGCACAGCTTCCGCACAACTCATCTCGCAAAGCCGCCTATTTCCAAAAAGGCGGCAGAATACTCGACTCCCGTAGCCCGGGAGCAGTCCCATGACGGATAAACCATTCACTTCCGAAAGCAAGCTGGAAGAGAGGATCCGGCAGCGCCAGAAAATAGGATTCCTGACCAATCTGGCTGGCATGTGCTGCCATTGAGGCCCGTTTCCGGTCAAGCCAGGCGGTCACATCAACACATGTGGTAAGACGATCCTCCGGCATTCCAAAAACCGTGTCTCCCATCTCGCCGGGATCAGGAAACTCCACCGCATCAGGAAGATCCGGCATCTCAGACAGCACAGACAAGACAGAGGAAACATCCTGCGTTTCCTCTCCTTCTGTTTTGCTTCCCATGCCCTTTTCGGCAGCCTTGTCTGTACTCAAAAAATGCTGGGCTGCCGTGACCATACGCAGCATATGATCTCGGTTTATCGTTGCTTCAAAAATGTGCTGCGTCCCCGCCAGCGCGGCAGCCCGAGCTCCGACTCGATGCACTTGAATGTGGTCCGGGTGACCGTAGTTCCCGTTCTCGTCATAAATCACAAGGGTATCGGCATTCTCTTCCTGCAAAAGGGATGCAAGACGCACCGCAGCTTCATCTACATCGGCTTTCCAAAAACATGCAGGATCATTTTTATGAGGATCCTGCATCATCCCGGAATCGTGATACTCCAAAAACTCCACACGTTGGGCGCCAAGGATCTTTGCAGAAAGGTGCGTCTCGGCCACACGTCGCTCACCGAGCGTTTCTCCAGCATCAAGCAAGCCATCGGGGACTCTCCCGAGTTCACCCCGAGTAGCCACAACAAGTACAACCCGGTGCCCGGCATCAGCTGCCTGTGCCATGACCCCCCCTGTCGTAATTGACTCATCGTCAGGATGGGCGTGAAACACCACCAAGGTCGATCCAGAAGAAGGAGAAGACATAGAAAAAGCCAATCTCAAAGAGGTCACTCTCAAAGAAGCCGGCCTAAAAAAAGCCGGCCTCACACACAGAACATACGCTTTCTCGCGCGCAGGACACCGGGCTCTTCTCCCACTCTCTTCCAGAAAAGGGAATGGGAAACCCCATATTGTAACTTTCCTTTTCTGAGGGTTTTCTTCTGCACGCACATCCTACCGACACAATCAGCATGCAAAAACAAGGAATTTTGCAGCATGCTTGCTTCTGACCTTTCCAAGAAGAAACTCGAATCAACAGTAAAACTATCTTGGAGCGGTCAACAGCTCTTTACCTCACAAGGTTCCCGCTCTCCCAACAAAACCACGAAAAATACCAACAACCCAGAAAAAGCGAGAAATAAGAATCTTTTCCACAGGGGAAGTCCTGCACTTTTCTTTTTTTCGGCAGCTCGACACGCGTGTTGAGAAGGTTCCGTCACATCACAAAGAGTCGTAACTTCCCTGGTGAGAAGCAAACAGTCAACAAGCACTAGTCCAACCGCTGTAGGAGTGTCTATTCTCGCATACCGGAAGACTAAATAACTGATTTTACAATGCAACACATCCCAGCGTTACCCGAAAACAGCAATATCGATTACATACAGAAAATACTGCTTTCTGCAACAGAACGTCTGCAATGCGACCTTCCAGCTTTAGTCGATAGTGCCGTTCCAAGTCGACAGGAGCTACTGTGTTTTCTTGAATTTACAGCTCTCGACGCCATCAAAGGTTATATCGACCTCTTACACGACGATGACACACGATTCCGGAGCGCTGTCGACAAAGCTTGCTCCTTCTTTTCGACCCAACCCAACTCTCCAGAGCAGAGTATCCCGGTAGACGCTGCCCTCCGCACTCGCAATGCCTTCCTCAATCACATTATGGAAGACATTGGCAACGATCTTTCCTCTGACACAAGGTTGTCCCTCTACCAAGGGCTCCTCATCGTGACAGATCAAATCCTCACGTCAAGCCTTGCCTCCAACACACAAGCCTGCCAATATCAGATGATCTCGGCAGACAAACCGCAGCGCGAGTATCTCGATGGCATTCTGCATGACCTCCGCTCCCCACTCAGCCTTATCACTGGATGCTCACAGACATTTCTTTCTGGCCAGACCAGCCCAACAACCCAACGAGTAGCGGTAGAAACAATCAAAAATGCCAGTCTTCAAGTCAACGAGCTCGCAAAGAACTTGCTCGACATAAGCACAATCGAACATGGCGAACTCGTACACAAATTTACTACCGTGCCTATTCCTCAGAGCCTCGAAACCCTGCTCCACAACCGGTCGGACGTACAGGTCCTCCCTCTCGATTTTTACCCGGAAAACAAGGTGGAGGAAGAAGCGCGCACAACAGATGGTTCCAGGAACAACTGCGACGACAGCAAGGAAAACCTCCTTGCATGGACTGACCTCCCATCCCTGCACCGCGTCGTGACGAATCTCGTCGACAACGCTGTACAACACGGCGAACCTCCTATCACTGTGAAAACAACCGGCGACAAGGATCAGATTTGCATCGTGGTATCCGATACCGGCAAAACTGATCCCATCATCATCGAACAGGCATTCAGAGGACGAGTCCATTCCGCCAAAGGCTTCGGAATCGGGCTACGTGCCACCTACCTTTTGCTCAAAGCAACTGGTGGAAGCATTCGACTTTTGTCCAGTGCCCCTACTTCCTTTGGAGTATGGCTACCTCAAGCCAAACGCCCCTAACCGCTCTCCGTCCATCTTGTTTTCCCTTCTATCCCAGCTTTCTCCCTGCTCCTGCGGCGCGAAAAAAAGCTTTTTCAGAAAAAAAGCTGGGCAAAAACGTCTTCTGCCCAGCATCCGATGGCCTTCTTACGAAAAGAAGGAACACACCTCCCGTTCTCTCCCTCTAGGATCTGAGCTATCTGTGTTTTTCACGTTCCTTATCATGTTCATCATCGTCATACAGGTGACGGATATTTTTTCCGAGAAATCGGAGGAAGTATTCGAAAAAAATCGACGATGTCTGGTGTAACTCATGCCCAAAACCAAGATCATCGCCACTATCGGACCGGCCTCACGGAGTCCTCAACAGATTTCCGCCCTTATCGAAGCTGGCGTTGACGTATTCCGCATTAATTGTTCACACGGAAATGCTGAAGAAAACGCAGCGCTTGTCACACAGGTCCGAGAAGTCATCCGAAAGGCCAACCGTCCAGTTGCGACGCTCGCTGACCTGCAAGGGCCGAAAATGCGTATCGGCCACATTCCTCAAGGCATCAATCTCTCCGAAGGTCAGATTATTGTGCTGCGCTCTCATGCCAGCGAAACAGTAGACGACCGGATTCCAGTAGATTACGAGCACCTCCACCAAGACGTCACGACAGGCGACCGCATTCTCATGTGCGATGGACTGATCGAGACAGAAGTTCTCTCCGTAAACAATGAAAATGTTACAGTACAAGTAGTCCAAGGTGGATACCTCGGCAGCCGCAAAGGCGTCAATCTACCCGGCACTGGCCTAAAAACCCGCTCTCCCACAGAGAAAGACCTCACAGATCTACCTCTTGTACTTGAGGCAGGAGCAGACTTTATAGCCCTCTCTTTCGTGCGTTCTGCCAACGATATTGTGCGCTTGCGGGCAGCCATGCCTCCTCACAAACAAGACACCCCAATCATCGCCAAACTCGAACGTCCCGAAGCGATCGACAATCTCGAGGAAATCCTGCAAGAGGCCTATGGAGTCATGGTTGCCCGTGGAGACCTCGGCATCGAAATTGAACCTGCCATGGTCCCTGTGGTGCAGAAGCGCATTATCCAAAAAGCCAATGCCTTCGCTCGCCCTTGCATTGTCGCCACTGAAATGCTCGAAAGCATGCTGCAAAAACCTCGACCCACAAGAGCCGAGGTAAGCGACGTTGCAAACGCCATTTTGGACGGCACCGACGCCGTCATGCTGTCAGGCGAAACAGCCGTGGGCGAATACCCTGTGAGCGCAGTACAAAAACTTGTACGAATATGTGAACTCACAGAACAAGAAGACGGCCTCATCCGCTCAATGCCTGAACCAGCAGGAACGGCCACACCTGGTCGCGCCATCGCGCACGCGGCAGTCGATGTACTCAACCACCTCGATGCTTCTCTTGTCGTCGCACACACCCAAACCGGCAGATCAGCCAGGTTGGTCTCGTCTTTCCGCCCGAAAGCGCAGATTCTTGCGCTCTCCCCAAGCAAAGGCACTTTACGTAGACTCTGTCTCCATCATGGAGTGCAGGCTGCCCTGGTGGAACCAGTGACAAATCAAGAAGAACTAATTCGCCTCGCCAATGACATGTCGGTACGCACCGGCCTGGCCGTTCCTGGAAACCAGATTGTCATGATCTCAGGCACTCCCGGACGAGAAGGAGGAACTGACCGCCTCCTCGTCCACGAAGTAGCAGAAAAACGTGAAGAAAAAAGAGACCGCACCGCCTTGTCGAAGATTCCGATTCGCACTCCGATCAGCATGGGATCTCTCTGAAATTCGTCCCGAGTCACCCCGGACTCACTCCAAAGTTCGCCCCGCTCGTTTTGCACTGTCAGGGTTGAGGCAACCCTGACAGTGCAAAAGTCCCAGTAGAAAACCTGTGTCGCTGTTTTTTCTCGCTCCTTTGCCAGGCAGGTGTTTCAGGTTTTCACGCGATACCGCAGGAAAAGAAAGTCATCTTGCGCGAGCACTTGCTGTAAAGAAAAAGAGACCGGTTGCAAGAGATCAGCATGCCCAAACAAGCGAGAAGCGCCTTTCCCTGCTTCGCTCCCGAGAAGAAGCGGCGAAAGAGCAAGGCACACCTCGTCCACAAGCCCCGCAGACAAGAGACGCTCATTCAGAGAGGGACCACCTTCAACAAGGAGGACTTTGATCCCTCTGTGACGCAGTTCTCGCATGCCTGCCACAAGGTCCACCCCTTGCCCGTCTTCTGACCGGCTGAGCATCAGCAAATCAGCATATTGGGTTGCTTCCTCACGCCGGACCGGGTCTACATCATTTGGCACAAGCAGCAAGGGACGATCTGAGGAATGTAAAAAAAGCGGAAGATCCCAGTCGAAAACCAATCTCGCGCTCGCCACAATAAGCTGAGGAAGCCGGGCCTGACCACGGGCTTGTCTTTGCTGCTGTTGCTCGACCGACAAAGACGGCAAACAATATCGTTCTGCCCGGACAGTACCCGCTCCCGCCAGAATCGCATCCGGAAAAATGCGCAGCGCATGAAACAGTTCTCTATCCGCGTCCCCACTTAAACCGCGCGTGCGCCCATCCAGGGTCACGCCTCCGTCAAGACTGCTCACCATATTGACAAGGAGGTAAGGCCGGTCCGCAAAAACCGGACGGTCTTCTTGCGCATACACTATGTCAGGATCAACAATCTCAAGTGGAAAAGGGTACAACTGACGCACAACTCTCCTCAATCGCGGGAGTAAAACACAATAATTCACTGCACGGACAAAACAGCCTTGTCTCTTCTGGATACACCCTGTAAAGCCGTCACAAAGAAGACTGCACAAGACTCCTCTACTAGGCATCCTGAAAAATCTTTGGCAATAATGAGACCTCACAGTGTAGATCTGCGCGGTTATCACAACATATGCATGAGCAAAATCCCTCATTTGATCTTCATGGGTATTCGACAGACACAGCCATCTGGATCACCCATATATGGACACGCGAAGCGTGGGAACACGGATGTTTATCCATTACTTTTCTGCATGGGGCAGCGTCTGTTGCCGAACCGCCCTCAAATGGGAGAAACGGCGGACGTGGCGCGGTGAAATGGGCCTTGCGCCAAGCAGTCCGGGCAGGAGAATTTGCTCCCTACGCCGTCAGAAAAAATAAAAAACACCAGTTACTCCCGGGAAAACTCACACTTTTTTTACAGACATGTCCTGATCCGCATCCTGAAGGCGGGTGGACCGCCGCGCCTCCACCGGATTACCCCGATTCCGAAAAACAACGCTTCCCCCAGCTGTTCTGAGAAAAAACTCCTTCTCACACCAGTTCCCTCCTGCATGCGAAACTCACCGGCCTTTCCCACATTTTCCTGTGATATCCACGCTGCTTTCCCTCCCTCAATACGGCCCGCTGCCTGGGAAGAATCCAAAAGAACTAGAGAATACAAGAAACGCGTGTTCAACAATTACCAGCCTTTCTTTCCGCGCGCTTCCCTCTCTCATTTTCTCCACATACCACGCGAATAACTCCTCTGTGGTCACGTCCCACCATTCCCGCGCCGATACGGAGACCACAGCACTTCTGTCGCAGGAAGAAGAGGTCAGCCCGCGTGACAACACGCGAGCCGAATCCCCAAACAGAGAAAACACGTGCAGGCTCCTCCCTCTCAATAAAGAAAAGCGCCTGTACTCAAACAGCTGCAGCGCTCACAGCGGCAAGTATGACAACAGACATGACAGCAAGTACATCATCAACAACACAGACTGTAACTGCAAAGCCTTTGTCCCAACCGGGGCTTTCTCCTCTCCCTTTGCGGAACGGAACAGCCAATCTCATTGTTGATCACACTTCCGATCTCATTGCCTTGCTCGAACACAAGAAAACAAGCTGGCATATCATAGAAATGAATGCCTCTCTGCGACGTTTCCTCGCGCACTTCACCAATCCTGACTCCGCAGTGTCCACCTCGTCAGAATTGACCAAGCTGTTTCCCACTGTCCTGGCCAAACGCACATTACAAAATGCCGACATTGCCATGCAGGCTCCGGGCATTTACGCCTTCCAATCGACCTACAACTCTCCCCACAAGAAAACAGACAAAAACACCCCAAGTTCTCGCAATCTCGACATCACAATTGTTCCAATACGTCCATACGGAACGTCTCTGCTCCGCCTCCTATGGATTGCCCAGGACACAACGCCCTATTCTTCTCTCGTAACAGAGCTGGCACTCGCGCAGGCCGAGTTTGAGGTCATATTTGACAACGCAGTCACCGGAATCGCCATTGTCGACGTCGACCATACGGTGATACGAGCAAACCGTCGTTTTTCTGAAATGATGGCAACAGCCCCCCACGCCTTATCGACAACGCGGATTATTGATCTCGTCAGCCCAGAAGAACAAGAGATTCTGCAAAAAACCCTGACCGCAGTCGCAACTGAAAACAAGACTGTCACTCACGAAAGCATGCAGTTTCTCTCCGACAACGGAAAAATCGTCAAACTCTGCGCCACTTTCTCACCCTTCTCCCCGGATTTTCTTCCCACAATGGGCAACAGCCCCACCCGCCCAATCCAGACGCAGGATGTCCTCCCCGTTCTTGCCCAATTTCAACAGGTCCCGGGCAGCACCGACACAGCGCTGGTTCTTCCTGCTCCACTTCCCCCTGTTGCCTCTTCGGTGAGCCTCGCAGGTATCAAACTCGACAAACTTCTGGCAAAACACCATCGCGCAATGGACCTGATGGTGAGTCGGGGGTCTCTCGAAGAGATCCTTCACACGATCATTGCGGCACACGAGGAACAAACCCCAGGCGTTATTTGTGCCGTCACCCTGCAAGAGGGTACCCGCGTGGCGATTACGGCCGCCCCACATTTCCCTGAGCCGCTACGCGCCCTCATCGATGGCAGCCAGATCAGTCCTGACGGTCCTGTTCCTGCCCGAACCCTCTATTCTGGGCGGGAGGTTTTCTGCCGAAACCTGCTTGACGACCCTGCGCTCGGCGCACACAAAGCAGTGATCCAGGCAACGGGCTTACGTTCCTGTCTCTCTGTCCCCCTTCAGAATGCCTTTGGGAACATTTTCGGAACATTTGATCTCTATCACACAGAGGAAATTGCCCCAAATGGCCTCCTGCAAAGTTATCTGCATTCCTCTCAGCGTCTCGCTTCCATTGCACTCGACCAAGAACGCGTCGCGTTGCATGACTCACTCACAGGCCTACCAAACCGTCAGCTCTTCACGCAGATCCTGACTCGCGCGCTCGAACGATGGCGTCAAAGTCGCAGCAGTGTCGCAGTTATCTTCTTCGATCTCGACCATTTCAAAGTAGTGAACGAGAGCCTTGGCCATGAGGCAGGTGACAATCTGCTCCTCTCCGTGGCCGAACGGCTCCGCTCTCTTCTCGGCCCAGACGACCACGCCGCCCGTTTTAGCGGGGATGAATTCATCATCCTCTGCGAATCTCAGCATACACAAGAACATACAAAAGAAGACGGACAAGCACACGCCACCAACATGGCTAAATCCATCCAAAAAGCCATGTCCTGCCCCTTCATTGCAGATGACGGCAAGCTCCATATAGACGCCAGTATGGGAATCGCCTACGCAGACCACAACTGTGCTGCCGACACCTTGTTACGCGACGCAGACGCCGCCATGCACCGAGCGAAACAACTCGGGAAAGCTCGCTACGAGATTTTTGACACGAAACTCCACCGTCAAGTCGTACAACGCCTGCAAACAGAACGAGAGCTACGCGCTGCTGTCGAACGTGAAGAATTCATTGTTTACTTCCAACCCGAAATCGACCTCCGCCAGAACACGCTCGCGGGAATCGAAGCCCTTGTGCGGTGGAACCACCCACGCACCGGCCTCATCTTTCCAAATGACTTCATTCCGCTTGCAGAAGAGACCGGTCTCATCGTTCCCATCGGAGAACAAGTCCTGCGTCAGGTCTGTAGCCAAACCAGCATATGGCGCTCTTTCGCCTCATCCCATAATCTCCGAAAAAAAATCTGTTCCTGGGTGAACCTCTCCGCCCGCCAATTCGCACTCCCCAGTCTCGTCGACACTATTGCATCCATCCTGCAACACACGGGAACATCTCCTGAGGAACTCTGTGTCGAAATCACAGAACACGTCATCATGGAAGACATGCGTGCCTCCATCCACACCTTGGAAAGACTGAAGGAACTAGGAATTCGCCTCGGCATCGACGACTTTGGAACCGGCTACTCATCGCTGCAGTATCTCAAGCAATTCCCGGTCGACATTTTGAAAATCGACCGCTGTTTCATTCAAGAGCTGGGAGAAAACCCAGAAGACACCTCTATCGTAAAAACCGTCATAGAACTCGGACATGCGCTCGGACTTGAAGTCGTCGCCGAAGGCGTAGAAACCCACAAACAGCTTGAACAACTCCGTATCTTCCAGTGTGACACCGCCCAGGGATATTTATTCTCTCGCCCAGTCCCCACAGACACTCTCATAAAAAAACTCACAGACGGGTCGATATTTGCTCCCTGCTACGAAGAAAGAACATCTCCAAAGACAGAACCCGGTTAAACACACCAAACCCCACAAGAAGAACCTGCAAAACTGCTTTCCCCCCTCCTCGCCAAGCCGGCGTCAACCTTCATCGTTCCAGGCCAACCAGCCAAAACGCCGCGCGCGAAAAGGAGAAAGCGGAGATACCATCTCGCCAAGAGTCTCGTAACACAGGTCCGTCTCCGCGAAAAGCAGCCGCTGCGCAGCTCTTTCTTTTTCTCCCTGGTTCACCACCCAAAGCACCCCATCTGACGCAAGCAAGCCTGCCACATGAGACAACAAGCCAGCCGGGTCAAAAAACCGGTCAGGAAGTCCCCAGGCCCGCAGTGCGTCTACACAGACAAAAGGCAAAAACCAGGTGATGACATCAAATCCCCTCCCCTCACCTGCACTCCCCTCGCCGGCACTCCCAAGATCCATCACCGACCCAGCCAGATACCGGCACGCAGCAAAGCCGCCGGCCCGTGCACGCGCGACCGCTGCACGTGTCGAAAAATCCGCGTAACGTCGATGCGCGTCAATCTCCACCCCGGTCCAGGCGCCGGGCCACGCAGTCACAAGCGCAAGAAGATACGCCCAGTTCTTCGACCCCACATCAAGACCACGACAAAACCCACGGGCAGCATCCTGTACACGCACATGATCCCGCACGAAAGAGTCATACAAATCCAAAAAATAGACGGATTCGTGCAGCTCAAGCAGGCGAGACCCCCGAGTCCAGCCTGAGAGGTCATAATCGGCAGACAGGACCGTAAAGCGCTCCGCAGCAGCAGCAGAAAGCCCCGCCTCGAGTTTCGCAAAAGACCCATCACACCCCACACCCACTCCAGGGCGAGAAAAAGGAAACAGTCCACGAAAACGGTAGGCAAACTCGCGGCGAAAAAGCCCCTTCACCTGTTTCCCCTCTCACACACAACACGCCCTCTCCCTGCAAATCTCCAGGCCACAGACTCCCCGCACTCCCGGGATCACACGCGCACCAAGTTCATTGCTGATGCTTTCTGCATGAATGTTGCGACCCAGGACAAAATTGTCAGGAAGGTAGTGTTCCGCAATGATCACGAATCGCGATGCACCTCTCCAGAACTCGGCGCGCTTTCGACGCGCTTGAGTCCGGTCCAAGCGACGAGCGCAACCAGAGCATGCAGGGAGAAACACTGCCATGGGAACCTGCTTTCACACACGCAAGCGCGAGCGCACATCGACACCGAAAGAAAACCGGAACCCAAGCCCCACACGACCTGACCCGCTCGGTCAAGCACCGATTCAACACCCGCCAACCGCATTCGAGGATCGGCTACCATACACCCATCGAACACGAGAATCTGCACTACCACCTCAAGAACAACATCACCACATCACCAACCTCGTCCGCCAAACCAGGACAACCAATTCCTCGAACCATTCGTCCAAAACAATGGACTATTCCTGAAAAACAGCCCATCTTCGTGCTCGTTATTACCTAAATTCTCCAAGCACGAAACACACACACGATGACACGCCTCCCCCAAGGATCTTTCCTCCGAAACAAGCGCTACCGCATCGACGGATTCCTGGGACAAGGCGGCTTCGGCATCACCTACCAAGCACACGACACCCTCTTCGACAAAGCCGTCGCCATCAAAGAGTATTACCCAAAAGACTGGGTCACCCGCCCCTACACAACCATCACCGCAAATTCCCCCTACCAGCACCCCTACAAAAACTTCCTCAAAAAATTCATCAAGGAAGGACAAGCCCTCAGCCACTTCCAAGAAATCCCCGCCATCGTTTCAATTCGCGACATCATCACGAACGAAAACGGCACCGCCTACCTCATCATGGACCTGATCGAAGGAACAACCCTCACCCAAACCATCCTTCAGGCAGGCGGCACACTCTCCCACGACACTGCCCTGTACTACACGCGAGAAATCGGAAACGCCCTCACCACCATCCACAACGCCGGCATCATCCACCGCGACATCTCTCCCGACAACGTGATGATCACCCCCCAGAATAAAATCGTCCTGATCGACTTCGGATCAGCCCGCACCTACGCCGAACACACCAGCAAACTCACCTCAGTCTTCAAACTGTTCTATGCCCCCCCAGAACAAATAAGTCCCGACCCATCCCGGCACGGACCACCGACCGACATCTACGCCCTCGCCGCCACCCTCTATGCCATGCTCACCGGCATACCCCCCACATCCAGCATCGAACGCACAACCGCGACAACCCTCGAACGACCTGACCCACTCGTCCCCCCCTCGAAAATAAAACCCGACATCCCCCCACAAACCGAAGACGCAATCCTCGCTGCACTGCAACTCACCCCAAGAAACCGGCC